>Ga0265338_10000445_pt1 | contig 73655 bp, 107 predicted proteins | sample 42126metaG_FD_193579 | JGI IMG/M metagenome (GOLD analysis project Ga0265338, IMG submission 193579) | Rhizosphere microbial communities from Carex aquatilis grown in University of Washington, Seatle, WA, United States - 4-21-26 metaG | ecosystem: Host-associated > Plants > Roots > Rhizosphere...
TTCGGGGCTATGTTGCGGAGACGGTCGAGAACGGCGGCTTGGAGGGGCTGTTCCCTTCGTGGGCGGACACGGTGGGGATGACGGTGAGCGTCGGCCAGGTGGAGGCGTGAACTGCATCTGTCCGAACGGTGCCGAGGTCTACATCAACGCGGACTGCCCTGTTCACGGGGACGGGTTGACAGGCTGCACCTGCCAGTATCGAGGGACAACGCCGAAGTGGTACGTCTCCGTCAAGACGTGCCCCGTTCACGCTGCCGAGTACGCGCCCAGTGAAGCGCCCGAGTGGGCCGAGACGATGTGCGGGGAGGGCGGCGCGGAAGTGTGGCGCGACAGGCAGAGGCTCGCTCAGTGAAGCGTTCTCCGCTCCGTTCGGTGTCTCGGAAGCAGTCCGCGCGTCGTCGTGAGCGGACGGCCGGGACGGTGGCGCTACGCGCCGCGTGGATTGCGGGCAAGCCACAGGGCTGCGACGGCCACCATATCATTCCTCGCGCGTGGCTGCGCAAGGAAGGCTTCGGGGAGGACGTGGTGTGGGACGTACGGAACCGAGTCTGGCTGGAGCGCCACAGGCACGAGCAAGTCACGTCGCACCACAAGCCGCTGACGCGGGCGGAGCTGCCTGCTGCGGTGTTCGAGTTCGCTGCGGAGTACGGGCTGACGTGGAAGCTGGAGCGGGAGTGTCCGGAGTGAGCGTCGTCTACGTGTACGCGTGGGCGAACAACCCGCGCCGCGCTGCACTTCGAGGACGCCGCTGTGTGCTGGAAGCGGTCGGGGCGATGGGGACGGTCCTCATTCGGTTCTTGGATACGGGCGAGCGCGTAACGACGAGCAGGCGCGCACTCCGAAGGGTGGCGGTGTGAAGCGTGTGGGCGACTACGGCGCGTTCCCCCGCGTTTGCTTCTTCTGCAACGGCAAGCTGTCGTTGACGCGTTCTCCTGTGGCGTTGTGGCTGGAGACGCTGGAGCCGTCGGGCGAGAAGCGGTCGTGGCATTTCTCGTGCAGACTGGTGGCGTGATGGCGGCGCGGGTGTGGGAGGGCGCGGCTGGGTTGCGCCGGTCGCTTGTCCCGATCGAGACTCTGGAACCGTTCGTCGGCAACCCGAGAGTCGGTGATGTGGCTGTGCTCAGGGAGTCTTTGCGCCGGTTCGGGCAGGTTCGCCCCGTGCTTGTGGACGGCACACAGCTCGTCGCCGGGCATCACTTGGTCAGGGCTGCCTCGGAGGAAGGGTGGACACACGTCGCGGTGAGCCAGCACACCTTCCGGGACGAGGACGAACGCAGGGCTTACGTCCTGACAGACAACCGCAGCTCGGACCTCGGCTCATACGATGAACAGCTCCTGGTGGAACAGTTGCGAGCGCTCGCCGAGATGGACGACGGACTCGCCGGGACCGGCTACGACAGCGGCGACCTGGACGCACTCCTCGCGTCGTTGCGGGAACTGGACGTTGCGCCTCCGGTGATCGGCGCGGACGGCGGCCAGCGCGAACACCGCGACCCGTCCATCCGCGAGGTGGTCCTGTTGTTCAACCCGGAGCAGTTTGCGCAGATCGAGGTGTGGCTCGGGATCGTGGCTCGCGAGTCCGGGACCGAGGGAACGTCGGAGACGGTGTTTCAGGGGATGCGGATCGCGGCGCAACAGTTGAATGGCTGACTGGTCCGCACGGCTCTACCACGCCGACTGTCTCGACGTGATGCGCAGCATGGAAGACGCATCCGTCGATGCAGTCGTAACGGATCCGCCATACCTCATCGGCTTCATGGGCAGGGAGTTCGATGAGCAGGGTGGAGCGCACCGCGACCCGCGACGAGCGCAGGAGTGGCATGAGACGTGGGCGCGGGAGGCACTGCGGGTGTTGAAGCCTGGCGGGCACTTGCTCGCGTTCGGCGGGACACGGACGTACCACCGGATGGCCGTTGCCATCGAGGACGCGGGGTTCGAGGTGCGCGACTCGCTCCACTACATCTACGGGAGCGGGTTCCCGAAGTCGCTGGACGTGAGCAAGGCGATAGACAAGGCGCTCGGGGCGGAACGGACAGAAGTGGTCGGCCACAAAGACTCGGGCCTCGACAAAGGCAGCGGGAACTCCGTGGACTTCGGTGAGGCGAACGGCCGCGACGAGACAGGGCTGATCCCGATTACGCTCCCTGCTACTGCTACTGCTACTGCTTGGGCTGGGTGGCACAGCGCGTTGAAGCCAGCCCACGAACCAGTTACGTACGCTACGAAACATTTGACAGCGGTTCCACTCGGGGCTACACTGAACGAGACATGCCTGCTGATGGAATCTCTCCTCTGGTGGCTCGCACCTGCGAAGTTTGTGGAGTCAGTTTCAACATCAAGCAGAGTCGAGCGCGGCGCGGACCAGTCAGGTTCTGTTCGATGGCTTGCCGCCGCGTTGTCTACGGCCAAGTCCGAACCGTGGTCAGAAATGATGGCTACGTTCAAATCACAGGAAACGGCCTTAACGTACTTGAGCATCGCCTTGTCATGGAACGCACTCTCGGACGCTCTCTTGAATCTTGGGAGCACGTCCACCACCGCAACGGGAACCGATCTGACAATCGCATTGAGAACCTTGAACTCCTCGCTATCGGCGATCACACCCGAAGGCATCACAAGGGCCGCGTGGACTCAAAATGGATTGTGGTCGAATGCCAGGGATGCAGCCGAGAGTTTGAACGCCTCGCCTCTGTTGTGGCCCTCCATCCCAACGCCTACTGTTCCCGCGAGTGCCTGGATGCAGTATGGGCGCGTGGCTCTGAGCGGTCTTGTGACCATTGCGGAACTTCTTTCGCCGCTCCTCCAAGTCACGGACGTCGCTACTGCTCTGTCACTTGCTCAAACAGAGCCAACAATGCTAAGCGAAGAGTTGGGGAGCGTACATGCGAGTGCTGCGGCCAGTCCTTTGTTGCGGGACGACGAGCAGCCCGGTTTTGTTCCTTGCGTTGTGCTGGACTCAAACGCTAGAACCTCAGCGCATGAACCCGTGGTGCTCGCCCGGAAAACCTTTGGCGGCACGGTGGCTGAGAACGTGATGGAGCACGGCACCGGGGCGCTGAACATCGCGGCTACGCGGATAGGCACTGAGGGTGGTACCAAGAGCGGGCCGCTAAACGATAACTGGCGAGCAGCAGGGACGAATGAGCGGCCATCCGTGGTTGATATCGAGACGCTGGATGACGGGCGTTACCCGTCGAATGTGCTGCTCGCGCATCTGCCTGAGTGTGAGGGGAGCGGCCCGGCGCACACGGAGGTTCTGTGCGTCGCCGGTTGTCCAGTCAAGGAACTAAACGAGATGAGTGGTGAGTCGTCGTCGTCGTCGGGCCTTCTTACGAGCAAGCCTGGAGCGATCTACGGAGCCGGGAAGGGGATATACGGCTTCGATGATTCCGGTGGCGCAGCCCGGTTCTTTTACATCGCGAAGCCCAGGAAGCGAGAACGGATCGGAGGCCACACCCGGAACCTGCACCCGACCGTGAAGCCGATCGACCTTATGCGGTATCTCGTCCGACTCGTCACCCCGCTGAACGGGCCGGACGGCCCTGGTGTCGTACTCGATCCTTTCGCTGGCAGCGGTTCGACGGGTTGCGCTGCGATGGTGGAGGGGTTCCGGTTTGTCGGGGTGGAGATGGAGGAGGAATCCTTCGAGACGATGGTGGCTCGCGTCTCGGACTACGCTTTCGTGAACGGGCGGGCGAAGCCGGAGCGATGCTCGGTCACGCCCGCGTGAGTAACCCTCTAGTTGAGGTTTACCGTCCGATGCTGTCGTCTACACTTTCCACAGATGCGCTGTGGACACGAATCTGTATTCGACATCGCGTTGGCGCGACACCCGGCTGCGGGTCCTTGACCGCGACCGGCACCGCTGCCTGGTAGGCAGGCTTCTCGGCACGCCCTGCTCCGGTCTGCTCGACGCGCATCATGTGATCCCGGTTGGCGAGTGCGAGGATCCGTTCGACACTGAGAACCTCGTCTGTCTCTGTCACGGCCACCATCCGTATATCGAGTCGTTGCGTCGCCGGGAGACGGTTCGGCGCGGCCTCGCGACGCCGGTCTGCCGTCATCAGCACAGGACGTTGGAGGCGCGGCTGCTTTGTTCGGCGCGGCAGGCGCGGCAGCGTGACCGGGTGGCTGCTTGACACCGTAGCTAGCCTGCTATACGATTCGGGCTATGGTAGACACGCGAACATGGCGGATCCTCGAAACAGAGGACGACGTAACGCCCGAGATGGAGAAAGAGATCGAGGAGTGCCTCGACTACTTCCATGACCGGAGGACGCTTCCTACCGAGGAGTTCATCGACACGTTCTGCAAGGGATGGGGCGGCAGCGGCTACAGCCCGACTGACTGGGATCTCGACTCCTACATCAACCCTGCGGCGAAGAAGATCATGCGGATCGCTCGGCGGCTGAAGCGCGAGGAAGACGCGTGAGTGTCGAAAGCGTCGAACGGGCTCGCCTCCTCTTGGAGCGCATGGATGGTACGGCTTCGCCTGAGGAGTTGAACAAGGTCGGGACGGAGCTTGGCGCGCTGATGCACGGCGACCCGGACGTGGTGCGTTTCATGGACGAGTCCTACGACGAGCTGTGCGCACGGTTCGATGACGCCCGTATCCGGTTGGCGGGGGTGGTGGCGAAGGGCGCGGCGATTTCGCTGATCGCGAACGCGGCAGGTTTCGCGCGCATCGTCCCTCCCAAGCCGCACCCCGAGTTCGCGGCTGGCGGCCCGGCGTCCGAGGTGGCGCTGGCTGCCCTGCATTTCCTCCGTAACGCGAGCGACGTGGTGCCGCTCCGCCCCGAACAGATCGAGGAAGCGTTGGAGGAGTCGGAGTCCGACCCGGACTTCGCGGACTACCAGCAGGTGTTCGCGGCCACGGTCGGGCATCTCTCAACAGCGTCCTACTACCTCCTTGACGCGCACGACGTTCATGCCGCGTTGGAGTCGGAGCCGCCCGTCCAGGAGACGTTCCCGCCGCTCCCGTTCCCGCGCATCTGGATCGAGATGGCGCACCTGCAACCGTACCTCCGCTTCGAGTGGGATACGGGCGACGAGGAGGGAGGCAGGCTTCGTGTTCTGGATGTGCTCGGGGTCGGGATCGCGGAGATCGAGCAGGGGTCGGTGTGGGACGTGTTCGTGCCGTTCATGTTCGATGACCGCGCCGAGTTCTTCGTGATCGGGCAGCGGATCGCGCCCGGCCATGTGGTCGCGATGGACGGCGAGATGATGGAGGCGTCGTTCGTGCCGATCCGCAACCTCGCCGTCGGCGGGGTGCATCTGATCACGGCCCGCAATGTGCCGGTGGAGGATGTGGTGTTGCCGCGTCCGCAGCGGAAGCGGCTGTTGCGGGAGGGCGTGTTGCGGGCGCAGCCGCGCGTCTACTTCGTCAACCTCGCCGCGTCAGGCGAGCACGGAGCGTCCTATGGCGGCGGGCGCGAGTACCACTGCCGCTGGCTCGTCCGAGGCCACTGGCGGCACATCGACGGTGGACGGCGGTTCTGCACCTGCTGTGATCCGCCGCAGATCGCGTCGTGGGTTGACCCGTACGTGAAGGGTCCTACGGGTGCGCCGTGGAAGGGCCGCCAGGTGCGCGTCCAGCACGTCCAGGAGGCGACGGCGTGACTGACTTCGAGGCTGAGATCGCGCGGATCGTGTTGTTCGCTCGCGTGTCGGAGCGGCTGTTCGCGGCGATGAGCGTGACGAAGTACGCGCTCGAATCGCTCAGGGACGTGGCAGCTCTGGACGGCGACCTGGGGCCGGAGGTTGGCGCGGCGGCGGATCATCTGTCGGGGGCGCATGACGCGTTGGGGCGCGCGTTCGTGTTCGCGCAGGCCCGCCTGGACACGAAGCCCATCACGCCGGAGTGAATCGCTACCCGATGTGTTGCAGATGCTCCGGTTTGCTCGGTGAGGGTTGCGCCCACACCCCAGGCAGGCTACTCTGCTAGACGAACATGGCTGCCGCTGAAAACAGCACCGAGAGCAGCACCCCGCGCGTTGTCGGCCGCCCCTTCGAGAAAGGCCGCTCCGGCAACCCCGGCGGACGCCCAAAAGGACTCGCCAAAGCCGTCCGGGATAGGCTAGACGAGGCCGCTCTCAAAGCCACCGGGGAGCAGGGAGCGGGCGCGTCTGTCCTTGTCGGGTTCTGGGCCAGGGTGCTCGCGGACGAGAAGGAAGATACGGGGTTGCGGATGAAGGCGGCGCAGATGCTTGCGGAGCGCGGCTGGGGGAAGGCTCCGGCGTACGCGCCTGTCGAGGACGACGACCCGTTGGAGTTGTCGGAGCATGAGGCGACCGAGGTTGCTGCACAGTTTGACGCGAAGCTGGACGAGCTGGCCGAGCGGCGCAACGTGGCGTGACGGTATATACGGAGTCTCCGCTTGAGCGGCTAGCCGCGCTTTCTCCAGGCGAGCGGCAGGCGCTGATCGAGGGCGAGGCTCGCAAGCACGGCCTCTCGTCGGATCAGTTGAAAGCGATGCTGATGCGGTCGTGGCGGTTCGTCGGTAGGCCGAAACAGCAGGCCCCGGAAGGTGCGTGGACGTTCTGGTTCGTACAGGCGGGCAGAGGATTCGGGAAGACGATCACTGCGGCGCAGTGGACGAAAGATCGCGCGTTGGAACGGAAGTGCCGTATCGCGCTTGTCGCGCCGACCCGTGACGATGTGCGGTTCACGATGTTCGAGGGCGAGACGGGGATCCTGTCGGTGATCCCGGCACACGCTTTCCTGGGCCAGTCACGCGAGTTCGCGTGGAACCGCTCCACGTTGGAACTGCGGCTTGCGAACGGGACGCTGCTGCGCGGGTTCTCGTCGGAGGAGCCGGGCCGGTTGCGCGGGCCGCAGCACCATTACGCGTGGGGTGAGGAGGTTTCGTCGTGGGATGACGCCCCGAAGGGGGACGTGCTCGACACGACGTTCAACAACATGAAACTCGGGCTGCGGCTCGGCGATTCTCCGCAGGCGGTTCTGACTTCGACGCCGCGCACGAACAAGCTGACGAAGGAGCTGATTGCTCTCTCGGGGGGGACGCTCGTCCGGGTGGTCGGGTCGTCGTACGAGAACCGGGCGAACCTGTCGGAGCAGTGGTGGCAGGACGTTGTCGCGCCGCTGGAAGGGACACGGGTCGGGCGGCAGGAGATCGAGGCGGAACTCCTGGAGGATGTGGAGGGAGCGTTGTGGTCGCGGACACTGATCGACTTGGGCCGGATCGTGATGCCCGCCGGATGGCAGAGCGACGACGAGTTACGCGACGAGTGGACGCGGCGGATGCAACGGATCGTGGTTGCGGTTGATCCGAACGCGTCCGCGTCGGAGACTTCCGACAGCGCCGGGATCGTCGTCTGCGGGAAGGGCCACTCCGACCAGCACGGCTACACGCTCGATGACCGCACCGTCACTCGCGGCGGCCCGGCGGAGTGGTCGATCGCGGCCGTGAACGCCTACCACGATTGGAAGGCGGACCGGATCGTGGCCGAGAAGAACAACGGCGGCGACATGGTGCGCATGGTCATCAAGGCGGTAGATCCGTCCGTCCCGGTCAAGCTCGTGTCGGCGTCGCGAGGGAAACGGACGCGCGCGGAACCGATCGCGACCCTGTACGAGCGCAAGCAGGGCGACGTGCCCGCACCGGCCGTCCACCATGTAGGCGTGTTCCAGGACCTCGAAGACGAGATGACAACGTGGGCGGGCGAGGCGGACTCGCCGGACCGCATGGACGCACTCGTCTGGGGGATGACCGACCTGGAGATTTGGAAGCCACGCGCGTCGGGCCGCCGGTCGAGTGTTCCGCGCGGCCAGATCCCGTCGATCGATCCGCGCACCGGCATGACCGTGAGTCGGCCCCGCGTCTACTGAGTCCTCGTCCATGTAGCGGAGTAAACTAGGGGTGTGACGAAACTCGAAGGCGGCTGCAAGCAACACGGCCTGCTCGGATGCAAGGTCTGCAACCCGCCGAAGCAGACCGTCCCGGTTGTCGCTTCGCCGCCGCGTCCAACGGTCGAGATCGTAGAAGACGCGCCGCTCACGCCTGCTGAGGTGGAGCAGCTTGGACGGCTAGAGGCGACGGTCGAGAAGGGCGCGACGGTGTTCCGCGAGGTGGCGGATGCGCTCATGGGGATCCGAGACGGCCGACTCTACCGGCAGGACTTCCCATCGTTCGAGGCGTACTGCAAGGCTCGATGGGCGATGTCGGGTTCGCGTGCCCGCCAGATGATCGCGGCGGCTGAGACGATCGCGGCCGTTGAAAGTGTTACCACGGTAACACTCCCGAACGAGCGTCAGGCCCGCGAGCTTGCCCCGATCCGGGACAACCCCGAGGCCATCGCCGCCGTGATCGAGGCGACCGGCGGGAAAGTCACGACCGCGAAGGCGCTCCATGAAGCGGTGAGCGAGCACGTCGAGCGTGAGCCGTCCAAGTGGGTGCGCGTGCTCCGCTCGGACGTGGAGGCGCTGCTCGGCGGGACCGCGGACGCGGAGACGATGGCCCGCGTCAAGGACGCACTCGCGTGACCGCTTCGGCGTGGGGTCTGTTCTTCCGCTGGCCCGACGGCGGCGTCTGGTCCAACATGGTCGCGAGCATTCTGTGGACTGCGCCCGCCTGGATCATGGCGACGTTCGCGTGGCGGCGGCGGAAGTGCGCGGCGGCCTGGTTTTGTCACCGGCTCGGTCAGCACGAAGTCGCTGGTACCACTTCTAAGGTGTGTACGACGCATCACACGCTCGCCCATCACGAGGCTGTCCACTCGAAACACGGTCCGGCGCACAGGGCGTCGGGGCGGCTCGGGTTCGGGGAGTCCCACAACCGCGTCACGCCGGAGTGAATCGGTACGCGATGGATCGCCGGTATCGGCGCAGGCTGTTCCACCGGGACGGGTGGCCTATCCGGAAACACGGCGGCCCGTTTCGGTGCTGGTGGCTCACCCGGTGCGGCTACGTGTGGAGGGCGGATCTTCCTGACGGGTCTGCGCACTGGTGCGGCTTCGATGGGCGGAATGGTGCGCGTCCGTGCGGGTGCTAACCCTTGACGCCCGTATAGCAGGCTGCTAGGGTGGGTGGCGTGAACGGAAGAGACGAAACCACGGGCGATCTTGCTGGTCTGCTCGCACTCGCAGAAGCCGCCGAGTCGGGTTCCTGGGACGTCGTGCCCGAGCAAGCCGAGGAGTTCTATGGCGAGTACCACTCGCTCAACGCCAACGGTGGCATGTTCCTGCCCGACGAGCAGGTTGCCTTCATCGCGGCCTTCTCGCCTGAGCTGGCGGTTGCCCTGATCCGCGCCGTCCAAGCCGCACAGACGGTCGCACCGTTCTTGCCGCCGATGCACCGCGAAGCCTTGAACCGCTACCTCGCCCCGTTTGCTGCTTCGGAAGGAGAGGCGTCGTGATCGCGGCTCTGTACCCGCGCGGAGACTGGGAGTGGTTCGGCGTGCCCGCGCATCTGATCGTCTCGCAGGATTGCCGCTTCCACCTCGCCACGCTCGTCGGCCCCTGGGTCGTTTCCACCGTCGGTGAATGGCTGCCCGACTCGAACAGTTGGGACATCTTTGCGAAGACGCGCGGCGTGCAGCTCGAAGGTCGCGGCGACACGCGACGTGCTGACTTCTTGAACAGGGTCGGTTGGGTTGAGATCGGCGCGGATCGCACCTACGAGACGATGGTGTTACGGGCCACCGGGAAGCGGTGCGAGAACGCCGACTGCGGTTGCGGACTCCCGGAGTGGGGCGGGCCGGAACTCGACTTTGACGGCTACAACGACCGGGGGGCGGCGCAGCGCGGCCACTACGCGATGTGCGAACGATGGGCCGCTGCTGCTGCTTCGGAAGGAGACACGGCGTGAAACCCGGAGCGGTCACGGCGTTACTCCTGCTCGGAACCATCTTCGGAGCGTCCATTGTTGGCAACGCATGGGGAATGACCTTGATCTACCAACGCTCCGGGATACTGCTCCTCGGGATTGTCGGAGTGTTTCAAGTGCTGGCGCTTATCGCGTTGCTCGTCGTCTTGTTTTGTGAGGCTTTGGAAGGAGACGCGGCGTGACCGGCGTTGAGGCACACATCGAAACGATCCGCCGCGTGAACGATCTTTTGCGGAGCCTCGGGAACAAGCGGGCTGCCGATCATGCGGACAAGGCGCTCGCTGCGGTGGCGGTTCGCTGCGCCCAACTCGAAGCCGTCTACGAAGCCGCGATCATTCTCAAGAACGAGGGCCGAGCCGAGCCGCTTCACAACGCTCTGCGCGCGGCCACAAGTGTGCCCCCTGTACGTACGAGCGACCTCGAACCAGCGGTGGCCTCTAAGCCCTGCCCTGGCGAGGCGTCCGGCGAAGGTAACGAGCCGGAGGCAGGGGGCACAGATTCGCTCGCGGCTGTTTCGTCCGAGACGGCTGTGGGTGTGTCCGCCGACCCGCCACCGCCCGAGGACGACTTGCTGCCGTGTTCTTGCCATGCAGCCGACCTCGATCCGTACTGCCCGCGTCACACGCCGCTGCCTGGCGTTGTCCCGCCCGTACCGCCAGAGGCCGAACCGAAGGAGACGAAATGGGCTTGAAGCGCACCACGTCAATCAAGGAGTTGCAGCGCGAGTTCGCCAGCATCAAGACCACCGTTGCCGGAGACACGCGCTTTGGCGCTCAGGCGATCCTGTTCATCGCGGAACGGCTCACCAACATCGAGGCGCTTTTGGAGAAGGGCGCCGCGAAGAAGAAGCGTCAGCCGACCGAGTGGCAGCGGTTCTTCGCGGCCGGAATGAAGAAGGGTAAGACGGCGGCTGAGATCGGGTCCGAGTGGCGGTCGAAGAAGTCGTGACGCCCGCGCCCGTACCGCCAGAGGACGCAACATGAGCGCCGGGGATCGCGTCGTGCTGATCGCCCCGCATCCGTGGGCGTCGTACTCCGGGGTGATCGTCGGCTCCTGGCCTGGCCGCGAGTGCGACTGGCTCGTGGCGCTCGACAACGGAACGAACGTCGGCGCGAACTCGGGCCGAGCTTCACGCGCCTGCCTCGGTTCGGGGTGTCCCGCCAACCCGCGAAAGGAACAAACCGTGAGCGCCGCGATGGAGCAGAAGCTCGTTGTGACGTTCTACGCCGACCGGGAGACGGCACTGGCGTTCATGGAGTACCTACGGATCGCGGCTGAGGCGTTCGCCGCGCCGAGGTCGAGCGATGCCGCGTCGGCGCTGTTCACTCTTGGTGCCGAGGCCGTCGTCCGGGCGGCTGCGTCGTGACCGGCACAGACAACGTGAACGTGTGGGGCGAGACAAGGGAACAGGCACGCGACCGACGCCGCGCTCAGGCCGTCCTCGTCGCGTACTTGAAGTCAGACCTGTACGAGCGCATCCCCACTCCGGGCGACGACGACGGGATGACGTGGGAGTCGCCGCTGAAGTGGCGGGTCAGGATTTCCGCGCCGGGGCCGCGCGTCGAGATCATCGACCCGCGCGGAGAGCCGTTCGCTGACTACGTGGATGTAGACGGCTACGAGTTGGAGAAGGTGCTGCCGTGACCGGCACAGACAACACACGCAAGCCGACGCACCGCTGCCCGAAGTGCGGCCACACCGCCTACTTTGAGATCACGTCCGGCAAGCAGTTCCTCGCGGGCGAACCGATCATCGGCTGTCCCGGCTGCGGCACGGTCATGGAGAAGGCACGGCGGTTGCGGGCGGTGTCTCGTGGCTGACCGGGCACAGGAGCGGCAGGAGATGCGCTACACGGTCGTCATCGCTTCGACTTCCGAGCAGGCTCATCTCATCGCTAGGCGTGAGCGTCTGCGTCGGTGGAAACCCGCGACCCGCGCCGAGCATCTGCGCGGGTATGGCCCGGAGTGCAGGTTTATCCAGGTTGAGCCGCCGCTGACGGATGATGCAGCGTTCTATGGGGCGCTGGACGAACTTCGCCGTCTCAAAGCTAAGGGCGCACAAGTGGAGTTGGTCTACACATGAGCGCCGCTGACCGGGCACAGGAAGCACGCGAACGGGCGGAACGGCTAGCGGGTCGTCTGTCGATGCCGCCGCTCACCCCTGACGAGTTCGCTGAGGGCGTCGATGTGATCTTCGACCTCTTGAAGTTCGCGGCTGCCGAGACGGAACGCGCCAACGTGCTGGACGCCGCGCGCATCCTGGCCGAACAGCGGGAAGCCGAAACCGAGGAGCAGCGGGCCGTCCTCGAAGACGCGCTACGGCAGGAGCCGGACAAGTGGTCGTTCGCGGGCCTGCTCACCATTGCGGAACTCATCCTCGCCGCCGACTACCCGCCCGACATCTTCACGGGCGCATCTGGAGATCCCGGCCCGCGCTTCCTCGTGGCTCTGCGGGAAGCCGTCGCCGAGTGCCGCGCGTTGGCTGCTGCTTCGTCCGGTACCGAGGCGGCAAACGAATGAGCGCGCGGGAGGTCGAGATCCGCTTCGGAGCGATGGGGGTCTGCGCCTTCATGTTCTGGCTTACGCACATCTGCGGCTGGTTCGAACGGCTCGGCGGCTGGACGTGGATGCTCGGGTCTGCGGTTATCGGCGAGCTCATATCTTTCGTAGCTGCTCTCGTCCAGTCCTGTCGCGTGTCCGGCTCCGAGGAAACCACATGACCGCCGCTGCGCGTCTGTCTGCGGACACACCGCCGGAGAAGCCGTGACCAGGAAAGAGCGGCACCTGACCGCGCTCGACCTCGCGGAGAAGTTCCTCTCTGGCGATCCCGACGCCCGTTCCAAGACGGAGACGCTGGAAGCTGTGAGCCACGCGCTCGGTGGCCCGTGCCCCGCATGGTGGGCAGAGCACGTCTACGAAGAGCGCGCGATCCGACGCGAGAACCGCGAAGAGCGGCGGTCTGCGGACACACCGGAGCGCCCCGAGCCGTGAAGGTGAGCGTTGTCGTGGCGACGTGCGGGGGCCAGGAGTGGGCCGACCTCGCAGCGTCTTGGGCCGTCCCGAGCGTCGAAGGACAAGGCGCGGACGAAGTGGTCGTGCGGCACTACCCGGACTGTGGGGTGGCCGAGGCCCGGAACCGCGCCGTCGAGGAAGCGACCGGCGATTGGGTGATTCACCTCGACGCTGACGACCAGTTGTGTGACGGGTACGTGGACGCGATGCGGGCCGCTCACGCCAGCGTGACGGGCGACGCCCTGTTCGTGCCCGCGCTCGGACTGTGCGACCCTGACGGTGTGTGTCTGACGGCTCCGCGGATCCCGGACTGGGACCGCTGGCCCGACCTCAACTGCTGCGTGATCGGGACGATGGTGCCGCGCGCCCTGCTCCTGGAGGTTGGCGGCTTCCCGCCGGATCCTGTCTTCGAGGACTACGCGGCCTTTCTCGCGATGGCGGCTCGCGGGGCGCGGCTTGTCCCAGTCCCGGACGCCGTCTACTGCGCCACCCGCAACCCGCAAGGACGCAACCTCGCCCCGCTCGAAGTCCGGCAGGCGACCTATGACGCGATCCGGGCGCGGTTCGACATGGCCGCGATCCCCCGCAACCCGCCGCTTGTCACGCCCGCGTGAATCGGGTTCCGATGTTGTTGCGGGTTGACCCCCCACCCCCGATTCGTATAGCCTGACGGCATGGCTTCGGAGGACTTCGTAATGGTGGGGTGTTCCTGGGACTCCGGGCCGTTCTCGACATTCTGGGAATCCGATCGGAAGACCCACAAGATCGAGGGGCCGGGTGGCTACGGAGAGAACGTCGTCCCGATACCGCGCGTCGTCTGGGATCGCTATTGCGCGGCCAGGGAGGAACTAGATGAAGCGGAGTCCGCTCTAGGGGACGCGGAGCAGGCGTATCTCGATGAAGCGCGTCCCGCTGATCCGCGATGGGCCAATCGTGGCTGACGCCTTCTCCTACCGCCTTGTGTGCTTGACGCACGGCGCAAGCGAAACCCTGGCGGCGTCGTTGCGTGCGTTTGCGAAGCTCGCTACCCCCGCACCCGCCGAAACCGTGATCGTCGTAGACGGCCGCTCGGATTGGGAAGTCTTCGACAGGCTCATAGCCGACCACCCGCCATGCTTCGACATGGCAGTCGTAAAGGAATCCGCGCTCCAGGAAGGGTTCTGTAAGGCGACGGCGCGAGCGTGGACGGAGGCCGCCCGCGAAGGCGTCGAGTGGAGCTTCTACCTAGAGGGGGACTTCACGCTGATGCGCCCCCTCGACGTGTCCGCGATGGCGGCTGTCCTCACGGAGGAGGAAGGTGTCGCGCAGATGGTGTTGAAGCGGCAGGCCGTGAACGCGCAGGAGATCGCGGCGGGCGGCCTGATGGAGGCACGGCCGGGCGAGTTCGAGCAGCGCGAAACGTTCGGCCTCCCTTGGGCGATTCAGCGCAGCTTCCTAAGCACGAATCCGTTCCTGTCGTCGCGCGACTGGTTCGAGCAGCACCCGTGGCCCGACTACCCCGAGAACTGCGAGGGCTTGTTCGGGGCCGACCTTCGAGCCGACGGGTGGGCGTTCGGGATGTGGGGCAAGATCGGGGACGCGCCGCTTGTGGAGCATGTTGGTGTCCGGACAGGCACGGGATACTGATGCCGTATGCGGACAAGGAACGCCAACGCGCCTACAATCGTGAGTGGTGGAAGCGCGCAGGCCGCGTGTATTCGGACGGACCTCTCGCCCGCGAAATCGAAGCCACTGTTAGATCGCACGGACCAATCGGGCCAGCCGAGATCGTCAAGGTGATTGGACGTTCGACGCCGAACAGCGTTGGCGTCGCGCTTCACCATCTCCGCGCTAACGGTCGGGTAGAGCGCATCGGGTATGGCAAGTGGGTGTCGGTGTGATCGGGGAGCCGTCACGCGGGAGGGAATCGGGGTCCGATGTGACGCTCGGCCCGCAAGCCAGCGTGCTCCTCAAGTTGCTGCGCGCCCCAATGACCGCTACCGAACTCCAGGTGATCGTCCGGGACCGGCTCAGGTGCGGGCCGGAGGTGCCGGACACGGAGGAGGGGATGGCGTGGCTTGTCGCGCTCGACGCGTTGGACGAGTCCGGGGTCGAGGGGCTGCTGCTCAGGTTGGGCCGGTTGGCGGAGGTTGGCCTGGTCCGTTCGGTGGGCCTGGACGAGGCGGCGTTGTGGTGGCCCGCTTGACTCTCGTATAGCAGGCTGCTAGGGTTGGGGTATGAGCGAAATCCCGTACGACACAGCAGAACTCCACCGAAACGCGAACGACGCCTGGTTCGGGCCGCCCGTGCCGGTGGCGGGCGAGCCGCGCTACCGCGTCTACCTCGTCTACCGTGACGGGGTACGCCGCTGGGCGTCGAACGGCTGGTGGCCCACCATCGAGGCCGCCCTCGCGGAACGCGACAAGGAGAGGGAGGCGCACCTGATCGACGGGTACGACTTCCGGCTTGTCCATATCGCGGTGTGCGACATGGACGACCCTGAACGCGGAGACATTGAGGAGGCCGACGCATGACCGACACGGCGTATCTGACGCAGGACGGGTTGAGCGAGTTCGACCTCGCCCACCTCACAGCGATCATCCGGGAGGACTTCGGGGACTGGTACCACGCGCGGCTGATGCGGGCGCTGCACAAGCTCGTGCCGCACGCCGACTCCGAGAACATGGCACGCCTGGAAGGGGCGTACCCTGGGAGTGTCGCGGCGTATCGGATCTGGTACAACGACCCGACGGTCGAGGGGAGGGCGTCGTGACGTTCTGGGCGTCGTACGACTACTGGAACCGGAGCCAGCCAGCGAACAGGATCACGGCGAGCGGGTGGGTGCGGGAACGGCGCGAACTCCGGGAATGGGCTAGGCCGTTCAAGTCGCTCCCGTCGTTTGAGGCTAGCGTCTGGACTGAGGCTGTCGCGCTCGCCCGCCGCCTGTACGAGGAGGAGACCGGCCTGCCGTGGTGGACGTACAGGTTCTTCGACGGGTACGAGGCTGCGCCCTCTCTGTCCGAGCGTCCTGTCCCGTTGCGGCTCCTGGAAGACCTCGGGATCAAGCCGTGAGCGACCTTGCAGCAACCATTGAGCGCGCTCGGTTGGTACGCGAGGACTGTCGAGAAGATGCGGCGGCTCTTGACACGACGCCGTTTACTGGCGCAGCTCTCGGTCCCGTGTTCGGCAACATGCTCGCGCAGATTGCCGCTATCGCGAAAGTGTTGTGAGGAACTCGCGGAAGCGATCCAGCAGGGCGGCAGGCCATGATCGAACGGCAGAAGGCGGTGTTTTACTGCGAGCACTGCCGCAAGCATGGCCTTTCACGGTACGCGATGGAGCAGCATGAGAGGCTTTGCACTCTGAACCCGCTACGGGCTTGTCGATGGGGAGGCCCACACTCGTTCGACTACGCGCGCCTCGCAGCCGAGTTCGCCGCGCACGCCCCATGCGGCACCGAAGACATCCTCACCGTCCACGACGAAGTAAACGGCTGCCCGGCGTGCATGCTCGCGGTGTTCCGTCAGTCAGGTGTCGAGTACCACTACGGCGAGAGGGGCGAGAACCTGTGGGACTACAAGGAGGAAGTCGAACGCTACCGCGCGCTGGAACGCGAAGAGAGGATGGCCGATCAATGGTGAGCTTTGCTGAGGCTCATCCTGTCTTGGCTGCCCTTCAGAAAGCCCACTACGAATGGGCGCGACGGTTTTGCCCGTGGACGCTGACGCCGTGGCTGGACGACGAGGAGAAAGACGCCGACGAGTGGCCCCGGTAGCGGACCGGCTGGTCGTGGTGGCGCTCAACCCGCAAGGCACCGTCAACCGCTGCCTCGTCCATCTCCCCGCCCCCACGATCCCGAACGGGCTCGGCTACGACACGCCGTTTATGCCCGGCCAGTTCGCGCCCTCACGGTGGCGCAGTGTGTGTGGCGTGGAGGGACTCGTCTACAACCATGCGGGAGCGTTCGAGGGTGTCCCCGTCTGCCCCGCGTGCCGGGAGCGGACGTGATCTCGGAGGTGTGGACGCCCGCGCTCGGCCGCAAGGTGCATCTCCGCGAAGGAACCTCGGATAGGCAGACGTGGGCTGACGTGTTCACCGGCCTCTACCACGTTCCTCCTTCCGACATGCCCGCGCCGACGAGCGTTCTGGATCTCGGCAGTAACGTCGGGCTCACGGCGGCGCACTACCAGACGATGTGGCCCGACGCCCGGATCGTCGCCGTCGAGATGGACGAGGGGAACGCCGCGATGATCGCCAGGAACGCCCCGTCAGTCACGGTGCTGAACGCGGCCGTATCGGCGGAGGGCGGCTGGGGCGCGTACAACCCGGACCTGCCGGAGGAGGCGTTCGCGTTCTCATGGCATGGCGACACGGGCCGCATGGTCGCGAGCTACCGGCTCCGCCAGATCATCCACCGCTACATCGGCGAGCAGGGCGTGGACTTCGTGAAGATGGACGTTGAAAGTGAAGAGTGGGCGATCTTCGATCACGACCTCACGAGCGCGCGCCCGTGGGCTCCGCTCGTCCGCCACCTCCTGGTCGAGTTGCACGGGCCGGGCGGCTCGGAGGCGCTGATCGAGCAGGCCGTCTCTGTCTTGGACGCGCTTGGCTTCGACGCGCGCCACCATCCGCCGCACCCGCAAGCCGTGTACGCGGAACGCCGATGAGCGTCGCCGCGGTCATGGTGGCACGGGACGAGGCGGATATCGTGGAGGCGACGGTACGGCACGCGCTCTGGTATGTGGACGAGCTGATCTGCGCCGACCACCGCAGCATCGACGGGACACGCGACATTCTCGCGGGGCTGCCGGTGACGTTGTTCGACGTGACGGAGCGCGGCTTCGACGGGGACAGCATCTGGACGTGGCTCGCCCGCGAAGCACACGCGCGAGGGCACGACTGGCTGCTTGTGAACGACGCCGACGACATCTGGCACGTCAACTCAGAACTGGACATCCCGGTCCGCGAGTATCTCGCCACCCTGGACGAACAGGTGCTGGTCGTGTCCGGGGACTCCACCAACCAGATCCCCACCTCGGGAGACGACGACGAGGAGACGAACCCGGTGTTGCGGATCGTGTGGCGCGACCGTGATCCGGACGCGGCGAAGGTTGCGTGCCGGTTGCGGCCCGACTTTTCGTACGGCAGACACGGCGGCTGGTACGGCGGCGTGATGAAGCGGCCCGACATCTTTCGCGGCCTCGCCGTCCGTCACTTCACGATCCGCACCGCGGAGCAGCTCGTCCGGAAGGTGCGGGACGGGATGGACGGGATGAGCGTCGAAGCCGGGATGCCCGAAGGGTTCGATGAGTCGTGGGGCCAGTGGAAAGGACTCACGGACGACGACATCCGCGCCCGCTTCTATGAGCGGTTTTGGTCGGACGATCCGGACCGGGGCGGGCTCGTGTACGACCCGGCACCGTGGCGGGACGGGCTCGCCGTCACGCCGGAGTGAAACGGGAACCGATGGACTACATCTTGACGCTACTCACGAACGGGCGCACGGAAGTGTTCGAGCGGACACTGGCCGCGTTCGCGGAGCTTGTGACGCCGAAGCCCGCAGCGGTGTACGTGTTCGATGACGGCCACCAGTCCGACGCCGAACTGATGGTGAACGAGACGCTAGGGGTGGAGTGCTTCTACGACTCGGCCCCCAACCCGCTCGGCATGTGCCGGGCGCACGCGCAGTGCCATTACGCTGCCGCCCACTCCGGCTACGACTGGGCGTGGCATCAGGAGGACGATCAACTCCTGCTCCGCCCCGTCAACCTGAACGATCTCGCCGCGCTCATGGACACACAGACACACTTGGCGCAGGTCGCGCTCGTTCGTGCCCCCTGGAACCGCGAGGTCCCGTTCGGCGGATATATTCCTCAGTCGCCCGGCTGGTATATACGCTGCCGCGACGATCGTTTCGAGTGGATCGAGACGACCCGGAACTGGGCCACGTCACCGGCGCTGATGCGGACGAGTCTGCTGCGCGAGTTTTCGTGGCCGGAGCAGGCGGGCTGCGAAACGGCTTACGGCCCGACGATCCTTGACGCCGACCCGGATGCGCGGTTCGCGCTCTACGGCGGCGGCGAAGCATGGTATGCGCACGTCGGCAAGGAGCGCAGCCAGGCCGCGTTCGGGTACTGATGGCGAACCGTCTGATCGTTGTCTCCCCGCATCTCGATGATGCGGCGTTTTCGTGCGGCTCGTTCATCGCCGCCACGTCGCTCATTGTCCCTGTCGTCGTCGTGACGGTGTTCGCCGGGTTGCCTCCGGAACGGACGAAGGCTGGCCCGGTGGACAAAGCGGCCGGGTTCAAGACAGCAAGGGAGGCTGTGTCGCAGCGACGCCGCGAGGACGCGAAAGCGTGCCGGATGCTCGGCGCTTCCCACCTGCACCTGGACATCGTGGAGGAGCAGTACGCCGCCACCCAACCCGACAGGCTGAAACGCCTAGACGCGGCCGTCCACTACGTGCTGGCGGTGGACGGCGTGGTGCTCGCACCGTGGGGGATCCGCCACCCCGACCACCTCCTTGTCGCTCGCGCGTTTCGGGCGTCTGCGAGCTACCTGTATGAGGAGTTGCCGTACCGTGTCCTGTGGAGCGAAAACCTCCCCCACGACCTCCCGGCCCCCGTCCTGGAGTTGCCTTCGACGGCGATGAAGCAGGCCGCGATCCGCTGCTACCGCTCGCAGCTCGGGGACGGCCCTGCGGGGGAGGCCCTGTACGCGGCCGAGCGGTATCACGCCTGCCGATGATCCGGGTAGGGGTAGCCGGTGCCGGGTACTGGAGTGGCCCGTGGACGCGCGTCCTCCAGGACTCCGACGAGTTCGAGTTAGCCGCCATCGTGGACACCGATGCTGCCCGGCAGGCGCGAGCACATAGACGCTTCCCGGACGCGACCGATTCCCTCGCGGGGATGGACGCGGTGGTGGTGTTGACGCCGGTGTCGGCGCACTACGAGGTTGCGAGGACGGCGCTGCTCATGGGGCAGCATGTGATGTGCGCGAAACCGCTCGCGTCGTCTCTCGGGGAGGCTGAGGATCTCGTCGCGCTCGCCGCCGCCCGAGAACTTGTCCTTGCCACGGATCACACGTTCGTCTATACCGGCGCGGTGAGGGAGGCAAAGCGGCTCTACGACGGCGGGACGCTCGGCAGCCTGCTCTACCTCGACTCGGTCAGGGTGAACCTGGGCTTGTTCCAGCCGGACGTGGACGTGCTCTGGGACCTCGCCGCACACGACATCTCGATCTTCAACCACCTCCTCGGGTGTGGCCCCGACATAGTGGCGGCGACCGGCTCCGACCCGCTCGGGCGCGGCAAAGTCTCCGGGGCGCACCTGAACCTGTGGTACGGGAACCTGCTCGCCCACGTCCACGTCAACTGGCTCAGTCCCGTCAAAGTCCGGCGCACCCTGATCGCGGGGGACGCGCGGATGATCGTGTACGACGACATGGAACCCACCGAGAAGATCAAGCTGTACGACTCCGGAGCGATGCCAAGAGAGGGCGCTTTGATGGATTACAGGAGCGGTGACATGCTCGCGCCGAAGCTCGACTTCACGGAGGCGTTGGCTGTGGAGTGCCGCCATTTCGCGGCGTGCATCCGGGGCGAGACGGTGCCTGTGTCGGGCGGTGTGGAGGGTGTCGCGGTGGTGCGCGTCCTGGAAGCCGCGTCAGAGAGTTTGGCGGCTGCTGGGCAGCGTGTCACGCTGGCGTGACGGTTGCACCCACCCCCGCTTTCGTATAGCCTACTAGCGCATGGCTGTCCCGTTCGTGAATCTCTCCCCGACGAACGACCCCGTCCGTGGCCTCGTCATCGCGGACATCCGGCGGCTCGCGATTGAGGGGGACTTCACGCTCGGCGGGAAGGTGGCCGAGTTCGAGGAGGCGTGGGCGGCGTACTGCGGCGCACGGTTCTGCGTGGCGGTTGGCTCAGGGACGGACGCGCTCGCGCTCGCGCTGCGCGCGCTCAGGTTGCCGTATGGGGCGCGCGTGGCGGTTCCGGCGATGACGTTCCAAGCGACGTGGGAAGCCGTCACGCTCGCTGGATTGGGCGTGCTACCTATAGACGTGGATGAGGACGGCCTTCTCGATTCTTCGAATGTGCCTGACGACGTTCGGGTTGTGATCCCCGTCCATCTTTACGGTCGCATCGCCATGCTTGGAACAGAACCCCCGTCTATTCTCGAAGACGCCTGTCAGGCGCACGGTGCGCGGATAGGGGAATGGACGCCTGGGCGCGACTCGGGAGCCGCCTACAGCTTCTACCCGTCCAAGAACCTGGGGGCGTGGGGTGACGCGGGCGCGCTCGTCACAGACGACGAAGCGTTGACGGACGAGGTGCGCGCGCTCCGGCACCACGGGCAGCGGGCGAAGGGCGCGCACGCGAGCGTGGGGACGACGGGACGGATGGACACGCTCCAAGCCGCCGTCCTGCTCCGCAAACTTCCGTTCTTGGACGAGTGGAACGAGCAGCGTCGCGAGGCGGCAGCGTTCTACAACCGCGAACTCGCCGGGATCGACGGACTCACCCTGCCGCCGGACGCCCTCGGCCACGTCTGGCACCTCTACGTGATCCGCACCGCCAACCGCGACGGCCTCCGCGACTGGCTTGGCGAACGCGGGATCGGGACCGGCGTTCACTACCCGTACCCGCCGCACCTGACTCTCGCCTACGCCCATCTGGGCTACGGCGTGGGGGATTTCCCTGTCGCGGAACGGCTCGCGGCTGAGGGGCTGTCGCTCCCGATGTGGGCCGGGATCACGGAGGACGAGTTGGCGCAGGTAGTCGAGGCCGTGAGGGGATGGTTCGAGCGGTGAAGTTTCCCGAGTACCTGAAACTCAGTGACGCCGTGTCACGCCAGCGTGAATCGGACTACGAAGCGATGTTCGGTCCCGGCGTGTACGTTCACCAATCCGCGAACCTCTACGGTTGCGAGGTCGGAGAGGGGTCGCGGGTTGGCGCGTTCGTGGAGATCCAGGCCGGAGCTGTCGTCGGGAAGCGCTGCAAGATCAGCTCGCACTCGTTCCTCTGCACGGGCGTCACGGTAGAGGACGACGTGTTCCTGGGGCATGGAGTGATGACGTGCAACGACCGGCACCCACGCGCCGTCAACCAGGATGGGGAACCCGCAGGCGCGGACGACTGGACGCTCGAACCCACCCTGATCCGGCGGGGCGCGTCCATCGGTTCCGGCGCGGTACTCCTGCCAGGCGTCACGGTCGGGGCGGGCGCGGTGGTGGGGGCGGGCGCGGTCGTGACACGCGACGTAGAGGCCGGGGCGACGGTGGCCGGAAATCCCGCGAGGCCGGTCACGCGGGCGTGATGGCGACCGACCCTTACCGCGAGTTCGCCCGCATCACCCGCGAAGCCATCGGAGACGGGACAGAGCAGATCCGCTGGTACGCGATGTGCAACGCGCTCCGCGAAGGGCCGATCCGTCTTGTCCTCGTGGTTACGGAAGACGTAGACCTACGCGATCGGGATGAAGCGCTGATCGTGGATTTCGCGCGTCTCGCTACCGAAGCGATCAAACGCGATCGCCGCATCGCTGCTTGCGCGGGTCACGAGTGGGAGTTTGGGTTCGACGCCGACTATCTCGACGGCGAACGTGATGCTATCTGTCGGTGTGGCGCTCGGCGTTCAGAGGTAGGAGTCTGATGCGCGCACTCTGCACGGGTGGCTGCGGGCTCGTGGGGAGCCACATCGTGGACCTTCTGCTCGCGCGCGGCGATGACGTGGTGATCTTGGACAACCTCGAACCCGTGACGCACCCGTCAGGGATGCCCGCATGGACGAAAGCACAACGGGGCGTGTCGGTGGTGATGGGCGACATTCGTGACTACGGGATGCTTCTCGGCGTGATGCACGGCGTGGACGTGGTGTTCCATCAGGCCGCGTTCGGCGGCTTCTCCCCTGACCCACGGAAGATGGTGGAGGTGAACACGCTCGGCACCGTGAACGTCCTGACGGCTGCCGCTCACGCGGGCGTGAGCAAGGCGGTGGTCGCGTCGTCGCAGGCGGTGTACGGCAAAGACAAGGAACGCACCGCCTGGGATTTCGAGCATCGCGCCTGGGAGGGCGAGCGCGAGTCGTACCCGTTCGCTGAGACGGACGAGTGCTACCCGGAGTCGCCGTACGCCATCTCGAAGTACGCGGCCGAACGGCTCACCCTGTTCGGGGGCTGGCCGTTCCCTGTCGTCGCGCTCCGGTACGCCCTCACGTTCGGGCCGAGACAGTCCGCGTCGAACCCGTACACGGGCGTCACATCGCTGTTCTCGAACCGGATCCTGCACGGCCTCCCGCCCGTGATCTTCGAGGACGGCTTGCAGACGCGCGACTTCACCTACGTGGAGGATGTGGCCAGCGCGAACCTCCACGTCGCATACGAACCGCGCGCCGACGGGAACGTCTACAACGTCGGGACGGGGGTGGCGACGACGGTGCTCAACTTCGCCCGCACACTCTGCCGCGCGTACGGCACCGACATCGAGCCTGTCCTGTCGGGCGAGTACCGGCCGCAGGACGCCCGCCACGTCATCACCGACCCGTCCCGGCTGCGCGCGCTCGGCTGGGAGCCGCAGGTGTCTGTCAGTGAGGGTGTGCGCCGGTTCGCGGACTGGTTCGCGGCGCAGCCTGAACGGCCCGTGGTGGACGCGTCCGACGAGCTACGCAGCGTGGGCGTCATCCGGTGAACCCCGTGATCCTGGTCGGCCGTCGCGCCGACAACGGCTGGCGCGACCACCTGTGGGCATGGTGCGAGCGGCGGTGGCTTGCGCTCCTTCCGGGTGTGCCGGTGATCGAGGGCGTCCATGACGGTTCCGCTCCGTTCAGCCTCTCGGTGGCGTCGAACCGTGCTGCCGGGTACGCGGGCAAGCACTACCCGGAGTGGGACGTAGCGGTCTACGTTGGGGCGGACTGGCTCGCCGCTGACGCCCGTCACGTCCGGGAGGCGTGTGACGCGGCGCTCCGTTCGGGCCGGTTGACGTTTGCGCACTCAACTACCTGGGTGTTGACGGAGGAGGCGACCCGCAACGTGCTCCACCTCGACCCCGGCTCGCCGCTCGGCCTGCTCACGGAGCGGGACGGGAGCGCGCACTCGAACACGTTCTCCGGCGTCGTCGCGATCCCACGCCGACTCTGGGATGCGGTCGGCGGGTTCGATGAGCGGTTCTCAGGATGGGGGGGGGAAGACCTCGCGCTCTGGGCCGCCTGCTGCGCGCTTTCCGGGTTCGACAGGATCGAAGGCGGCGTGATCGCGCACCTGTTCCATGAGACGGACAGGACGCTGCGGGAGGAGTCGCCAAGCTATCCCGCGAACGACGCTCTGATGCGCCGCTACCTCGCGTCCAAGTCCGACCCGGCGGGGATGCGGGCGCTGCTCGCGGAACCGGGCGGACCGCTCGACGCATCGTAAACCGATTCACGCTGGCGTGATCCGCTGCTTGACCCCCGCCCGTGTCTGCTATACGATGCGGGGCGTGGACGAGCACCGTCGCGGGTTCGGGTTCTGGGCCGCTCTCACCCTCCAGGCGGTGTTCTGGGGTGCGGTCGCGTTCGCGATCCTGGTAGCGATGCGTCGCGAGGGATGGGTCTAGCTGGTGCCTGACCGTGAATGGACGCTTGTTCAGATTGGCTACGTGCGGGGCGTGGTTGCTTCGTCCGCGCAGCTCGTGCAGCGCGGCGAAGACTTCGCTGGCCCCCTGACGGACTACTGGCGCGAAACACTCCTGTCTCTCCTGGACGCGCTCGAAGCTTCCCGCGTTCCCGTTGTCCAGGCTAGCGACGCCGACTTCGTGGACGTGCTGGTGTTGGAGTCTCGCTCTGGCACCGACCCCGCACCGAGAGGAGATGCAGCGTGAGCGGCTACGAACCCGAACTCGGCCAGATGGTGTTCGGCAACGCGACCAGCGAATACGACCTCGGCAAGTGCGAGACGCTAGTCGCGGATGAGCTGTATGCGCTCTCGGAGGAACTTGGGAAGCGCGACCCGGACGCCCAAGTGCACGGCTTCCTCGGCGGCGAGTGGGGGTACGGACAGGACTTCCGCAACGACACGTTCGAGATGCACCCGTACTGGTGGGGCGACTGTGAGTGCGGCTTCGAGGACGAGGCGCTTGCATGGGAGGAAGCGAACCCGCACACGCCGGAGTGCTGGCAGGAGCGGTGGAGCAATGAGCACAACCGGATCAATGCACTGAACCTCGGTTACGACGAGGGCGTCCGTCTGATGGACGAATGGGCTACCGCGAACGGCTGGGACGGCCGCCCCGGTGTCGCCGTCTTCTGCGACTGCGGCCAGGACGGCCTCTACCAGGCGTGGCGCGAAACCCATAGCCACGATCCGGAGTGCGGCGTTGTCCGCCCGAACTTCAAGTACGGGCTGGTCGAGGTTCGCTGGTATAAGTACATCGGCTGCGGGATGTCGTGCTCACACGAGCTTGACCGTGCGGCGTGGCGCGTCCTGTTCGCGGCTTGCCATGCGTCGCTTGTCAATCCCATCACGCCCGCGTGATGAAGCATCGTCTCCTCGCGTGGCACCGTGAACCCGGCTTGTGGTGGTTCCGGGTCTACGGACGTGGTATCTCCGCGAAGAACATCCAGACGCATCCGCCGTCGTTCAGTGAACGGAACGGGTACGGGCGCGGCTGGCTCGTGCGGAGGCTGAAGTGAGCGTCTGCGCGGTCGCGATGGTCCGCGACGAACAAGATGTGATCCGCTACTGGGTGGAGCACACCGCAACCCAAGTGGACGCCCTCATCGTGGCCGACAACCTCTCAACGGACGGGACACGCGAACTGCTGGACGAACTCGCGGACGACTACCCGCTCACCGTGGTGGACGATCCGGAGCCGGGCTACTTCCAGTCCGAGAAGATGTCCGTGCTGGCGGCGCAAGCACTCGCCGCCGGGCACACCTGGGCTGTCGCGATGGACGCCGACGAGCACTGGAGCTGCGGCGACTACACGCGCCCGATCCGCGACTTCTTGGACGGGCTCGCCCCCGACATCCGTGTCGTGACGGCGGACCTGTTCAACCACATCCCGACCGCGCTCGATCCTCCTTCGACAGCTCGCCATCCGTTGACGGACGAGGCGCTGCCGTCGGTGCCGAACCCGTTCGAGAGGATCGGCTGGCGGAAACGCGAGTGCGCGCCGCTGCCGAAGGTGTGCGCCCGTCTCTGCGACGGGCTGCTGATCAGGCAGGGGAACCATGCGTCGTGGATGCCCGGCCCGATGCCCGTCTGCGGCGGCCTCGTCGTCCGCCACTACTCGTGGAGGAGCCGCGAGCAGTACGCGCACAAGATCGAGGTAGGAGCGCGCGCGTACGCCGCTACCGATCTCCCGGAAGGAGTCGGGACGCACTGGCGGATGTTCGGGCTACCTCCTGACGATCCAGCGGAGCTTGCCGAGTGGCGCGAACGGGTGGGCGACCATTTCGAGACGTGGTTCTACTCGGCGCGTCCCGAGCAGGACTCGTCCCTGATCTTCGACCCGGCCCCGATGCCGTGAGCAACCAGGCGCAGCACCTCTACGAGCGGGTGTGCGAAGCCGTGGACGCTGGCCTTCGCCTGGCGCGTCTCACGGCGGGGTGGCGTTCTGCCGCGGTTGCGATGGTCGGAGGGATGGTCGCATCCGTGCTGCTGGGAACGATGAGCGGAGCGGCGTTGTTCGGTGTCTTGGTTGCTGGTGCGGCTATCGGCTTGTTCGCGTATTGGCGCGAGAAAGGCAAGCAGCCGTGAAGACGTGTCCGATCCCTGGCGGTGGAGGTGTCCGGGTGCCGCACGACTGGCGGCTCATGGACGAGACGCCCGGCATCCGGTACGACTACGCGGACGATGAAGCGGGAGGATCCGTGTTGGTAGGAAGATTCGTGGTGCGCCGCTGGTACTGCACGAGGTGCCGCGAGTTCGAGACGACCGAGCATCCACCCCGTCACGCTGGCGTGAGCGCATGAGGTGCAACTTGTGAGCCAGAGAGAGACAGAGATTCGGGAGCGCCGTAGCCAGACAGCGGCTGCGCTCTTGGAGTACCGGAGATTCGTGCGCGACCACCCGGACGACGAACTGGCCTCCATGTTGCAGCACTCGATAGACGCGATGCGGGGGCGTCTTCGGGAGCGGCGCAACGTACTGCGACAGATTGGCTGGGCGCATCTAGAGAAGGCACACCCTTGAAGGTGATCGTGTTCGGGTCGCGCTCTTGGACGGACGCGGAAGCGATCCGGGACCGGCTCGCCCTCCTCCCGGCGGGTTCGCTGGTGGTGCATGGCGCATCGTCGGGTGGCGGCGCAGACCTGATCGCGGATCGGGAGGCGCGCAAACTCGGCCACCATCCGCTGCCTATGCCGGTGAACAAGGACGACCGCGACAAAGCCTGGAGCATGGGCAGGCCCAGGATGGCCCCGATCCTGCGGAACGTCCGGATGGTGGCGGCGCACCGTAACGCCGACCTCGCTATCGGATTCTGGGACGGGCGCAGCTCCGGCTCCCGGTATATGCGGGAAGAGTGCGGACGGTGCGGGATCCCGGTCGAGATCGTTTCGCCCCGTCACGCTGGCGTGATAGCGTAGCTATACGATGAGCGAACGTGCTCCCCACTGGTCGATGCTTCCAGGTGCTGACAAACTCACGCTCCGCATCATCGACCCCAGCGCAGACACGCGCTACGTAGAAGGGGAATGGCCGATACACGGCTGGGAGGTCCATTCAGGTAACTCACGTCTTTGTACGAACATCCGCGTTTACAGCAATGGGGCTGAACCTGCCGACTGGGACAGTGGCGACCAAGCGCGGATCGACTACTGTGACGAGAACAGCGACGGAATCCACATCTGCGACCTAGACGCTTTCATTGAGATGTTGCTGGCGATTCGGGACGCACGGGATAGTGAGCGGTCGGCGTGATTCCGTCTCCGTGGGTTGCGGTGATCCTCACCCTCGGCACCGCCCGTCTGATCCGCGAAGCGTCCTATTCAGACTTTCCTCCGGTGCTCCGGTTCCGGCGTTGGCTTGTCGGCTGGCATGTCGCCGTGTCCGGTAGCCCAAACAGCCTCTCCGGGCTGACGAGCGAGACGCCCACCGCCGTCGAATCGTTCAGGCGTCCGACGCTCGCGAAGTTCGTGAGCTGCATCTGGTGTATCGGGTTTTGGGCTTCGCTCGCGGTGTATGTGGCGTGGGTGTTCGAGCCGCGCTGGACGCTCTACGTGGTCGCCCCGCTCGCCCTCTCCACCGTCGCAGCCCTAGCCCTGAGATGGCTTGATCCTTGAGAACGCAAGCGTGTTCCCGGATGGTTAGACGTGGCGTTTCAACTGGCGCGCTTGCTCATGGCGTCGCCGGGGCCTTTCCGCCGGTCGTAAGGGAAACCCGAGTCCGTCACGCAGAGAGACGGCTTCGCGCCCTCGGGCGCGGCTCGGCCCTGCCATCCGGGAACCCGACACACGGGGGAGCGTTGAACGAAAGGGGAACCACGGGCGGGCATCCCATGACCCGGAGCGCCCGTCTCGGACTCTCATCGACCTCGAAGAGTTCGTCCCCTTTCGTTGAGCGCTTCCGCCCGCCTCTAGGTATAGCCTGTACGTCATGACGAAACCCGAGAAGGAGCTTCCATGAAGTTCGTGCAGGCTGCCAACTACACGCCCGTCGCGTCACGGTCGATCAACCTGCTCGTGATCCACGACATGGAAGCGCCGGAGAAGGGAAAGACCGCCGAGGCCGTCGCCGTCTTCTTCGAGAAGCAGCCGAAGAACAACGATGGCTCGTCAGCGCACTACTGCATCGACAACAACTCGGTCGTGCAGTGCGTCCACGACCACGATGTCGCGTGGGCCGCTCCTGGCGCGAACCATGACGGACTCCACTTCGAGCACGCCGGGTACGCCCGCCAGTCGAAGCACGAGTGGGCGGACGCGTACTCGACCGCGATGTTGAAGCGGTCGGCGCAGCTCGTGGCGCGCAAAGCGAAGCAGTACCACGTCCCGGCCGTGTTCCTCGACCCGGCAGAGGTGAAGGCGGGACACGCGGGGATCACGGGCCACTTGCAGATCACCGAGTCCGGGATCGGCGGTGCGGCAGGCACCCACCGCGACCCCGGCACGGAGTTCCCGTGGGGCCGCTACCTCCGCTACGTGAAGGCGTACGCGGCAGGTCACGTACCGGCAGACTTCATCGCTGGCGAAGCCAAATAAGGCAACGTTCTCCGAAGGGAAGTGAGTCGCACATGCACATGACACCAAACCGCAAGCTCTTCCTCCTGGTCGCCGCGATCGTCTGCTTCGTAATCGCGCTCCTCCTCGCCCTCAACGTGTTCTCGGGCGGCAACGAGCAGGCGTGGCTCGACGGCGGGTTCGTCGCGTTCGCTGCCAGCTTCCTGCCATGAGCAACAACACCCTCTCACAGACAGTCGCGGGAACCGTGCTCCTGATCGCCGTGATCGTCGGCATCGTCGTGCTCGCGTTGCACGGCACCCTGTCGGGCGCGGAAGCGTTCGGGCTGCTGACGACGATCATCACGCTCGGCGGTGGCGCGATGGCGGTCCACTCCGGCGCGAAGGTTGGTGCTCGCGCGGCCGGTGTGACAGCCGAGACACCGGACAAGCCCGCGAAGTAGACTGCGGGGCGTGAACGAGCAGTGGTCTGGCGCGTCCGGCGTGTCGTACTCAACGTGGATCGCGTCTAGTGTCTTCCGCGACCTTGGCGAAGGCGAGGCGGGCTCGGCGGGCGTCCGGGAGCCTCGACGCCCTCTCCGCCCGTTCAACAGTGCCGGGGCTGCGCTTGATCTACCACGTACCGATCGTGTCCTCACGAGCCGGGAGCCGTAGGTGAGCGACCGTTCGCAAACGCTGCTCGGTGCCTTGCTCGGTGTGGCGTTCGCGGCCGGGGTGCTGGCGTTCTACCTGTTCGTGCTCGGAGGTGCTGGGCAGGTGAGCGGGACGGGAAGCATCGTGCTTCGTTTCACGCTGGCGTGATAGCGTCCGCGTCGGCCCCGCCGGTATCACGGTATCGGCCGGGGCTGTTTCTCGCGCCCTTGCCCGCTTGTACCCTCTAATACCAGGATGACCGAGGGCACCGACGGGTGGACAGTCCAGACGCTGAAAGACCACTTTGACGCGCTCCGCGCCGCCGACCAGCGCGCGCTCGCGATCAAGGAGGCAGCCGACCGCGACGCGCTCACGCTTGCCCGCGAGATCCAGGCGTACCGGGACGAGCAGGCGAACAATCTGCGCGCCCAGATCGAACGTGAGCGGGTGCAGCAGGCCACCAAAGAGGATGTCGTGGGACTTCAGGAGCGGTTCGAGTCCTCCCTGAAGGCTCTCACCGACCGTTACGAGGTGGCGCACAAGCCGATCGCCGACTACGTGGCTGGGCAGCTCGGGCGGCGCGAAGGTGTCAGCGCGGTGCAGGCGCTGCTTCTGTCGGTGGCGATGCTCGCGGTCGCGATCGTCACTGCCGTGATCCTGTACGACTCTAGCCATCACGCGACCCCGGCTCCTGTGGTGGTGACGGTGACGACACCGGCCCCCTAGCCGTCGTATAGCGGAAGCGCTAGAGTGGGGGGCGTGTTCTTGCTAACTGCCGGGCGATGGAGCGAAGTGGATGGAGGCGGTCCTCCCCCGCTAGCAGCGGAGAAGGATTCTGCCGTTCGCATGTCGCTTCGCGGTGTTCGGCTACGCAAGTCAAGCGCCGCCCAGGTGTCCGTTACCGGCGTCCTTGCGTCCTCCCGGCCTTGCGGCCGACGACGGGTTGCTCTAGGTCTGGGGATGGGAACCTTCGCGGCTCTAACCCGCTATCTCGGCTTCCCGAAGGTACTAGCTATACCGCTCCGTCCTGCGGTGCTGTACACTTCCCACCAAGGTCCTGGACAGTCCTTAGTCTACATCAGGCCCGCCGTCTGTGCCCCGTCCGGCACGGCGGCGGGCCGTAGACTTTCCGGGGTGGTCACGCCAGCGTGACGAGATACACCATCGCTGTGCTCTGTCCTGTCCTGGCTCGCCCGCATCGGGTGGTGCTGTTGGTGGAGTCGGTGAGGGCCGCGTCGCGGGTGACGGGGTGCCGGACGGTGTTCGTCGCGACGGAGGGCGACACGGACGAGATCGCGGCGATCCGCCAGGTGGAGGCGGGCGACGTGACGTTGATCGTCGTCCCGTCCGAGGACGAGGGGTACAGCCGCAAGATCAACACCGGGTTCGCTGAGACGACGGAGCCGTTCGTGTTCATGGCCGCCGACGACCTCGACTTCCGGCCTGGCTGCTTCGAGCGGATGCTCGCCACCCACTTGGAGACGGGCGCGTGCGTAGTCGGAACAAACGACGGCGGCCACGCCGGGACCGCGAGCGGCGACCACTCCACCCATTCGCTCGTCTGCCGCGAGTACGGCGACTGCGGCCTGATCGACGCGCCAGACTCTAGGCTACTCCTGAACCCGACGTATCGGCACTGGTTTTGCGACAACGAGCTAGTCGGTACAGCGAAGCACCGTCAGACGTACGCGCACGCGAAAGACGCCCTCGTCGTCCACTTGCACCCGAACTGGAAGAAGGCGGACATGGACGCGACCTACGCGAAGGGGCAGTCCACTATCGCTGAGGACCGCGCCACGTTCGAGAGCCGGAAGAGGCTGTGGTCGTGAGTCGCTGCGTGCTGGCGTGAGTCTCGCGCCCTCTGTGTGCGGTTGAATAAGGGTTCCCGAGCAGAGGAGCCAACACGATGCCTTGCGGTTGCCAGGGTTCGACTGTCCGTACCGCCGCCACCCAGAACGTCACGACGAGCCCGAAGCAGAACGTGCAGCCTGCGGAGCGGCGCGCGTTCGGCACCGACCCCTCTGACTTCTGGGCCGGACCGGATAGGGCTAACCAGCCTGCTCTGCCGAAGCAGTAGCGCCTGTGGCTCGCTGGGGCTTCGGGCGGCAACCTAGACGCGACACGCGTCCCGTCGTAAGCAACCCCGCGAAGAAGGGGTCGCTGGTCGCGGCGGGGCAGCGCGTCCACCAGCGCGAAGCGCAAATCTACCGGCGGCTGATCCAGCCGTGGCAGCAGCGCGCCCTCTCCTACTACGACTCGATCGGCGAGATCAAGTACGCCGCGAACTATGTCGGGCACGCCATGTCGCTGTTGAACCTGTTTGTCGGCCAGATCGCCGACGACGGCCAGATCGAGCAGACAGACAATCAGGCGGCGGTTGAGGCGCTCGCCCGCATCCAGGACCCCGGCGGCGGGCGTGGTGTCCGGTACGGGTTGCAGGAGCAGTACGGGAAGCTGATGTTCTTGACGGGGGAGGCGTACCTGCTCGTCTCGAACGACTCGTTCACGAACCTGGAGCAGTGGGAGATGCTGTCCACGAACGAGCTGCGCGTGATGGACGGGATCATCATGCGCTACCGGGCACCGTCCCTGATGATCCAGGACTACCGGGAGGCCCCGGACGAGGACTTCTTCCCGCTCGGCGCCGACGCGGTCGTCTACCGGCTGTGGAAACGCTCCCCCGTCTTCTCCGCGCTCGCCGACTCGTCCATGACGGGGGTGCTCCTTTTGGCGGAGGAGCTGCTGAAACTCACAGCCGTCGTCCGCGCCCGCGCCACCTCCAGGCTCGCCGGGCCGGGCATCGTGTTCATTGACGAGGCGCTCTCCCAGACCCCGTTGGAGCCGACCGGGGACGAGGACCCGTTGAACGACATCCTGATGCAGGACTTCATCGAGGCGGCCACCTCCGCGATCGAGAACGAAGGGTCGGCGGCGGCGGTGTCCCCGATGTTCGTCCGCATCCCCGTCCCGGATGGCAAGAAGATCCAGGACGTGATCTACCACTTGCAGATCACCGACCCGATCCAGCTCTACCCGGAGACGGGCCTGCGGGAGGAGTGCATCCGCCGGATCGCGACCGGGCTCGATATTCCGGCGGAGATCCTGACCGGGATGGGCGAGCTGACGCACTGGAACGCGTGGCAGGTGGACGAGTCCACCTGGAAGGCGCACTTGCAGCCGATGGCGCAACAGCTCGTCAGCGACCTGACGATGGCGTACCTGCGCCCGTACCTGCGCGACCAGAACGTCCCGGATTGGGACACGTTCGTGATCGACTACGACGCGTCCGCGATCATCAACCACCCCGACCGTGGTGCAGCAGCCGACGCCGCCTACGACAAGGGCACGTTGAGCGACGAGTCGTACCGGAAGGCGAAGGGGTTCGATGAGGACGACGCGCCCTCCGAGGAAGAGAAAGACATGTGGCTGGGCGTGAAGGTGCGCGACGCGTCGCTGGCGAAGTACGGGATCCCGTCGCTGAAGCCGGGCGGGCTGAAACCGGAGGCGGGCGTCGTGGAGATGGGCGACGCGTCCTCGGGAGGCGGCGAAGTCGTCGCACCGAAAACCGTCGCCACTCCTACTCCTGCGGAGACGGTGAAAGACCAGCCGCCGCAACCCGTGTCGGGGGACGTGCTCGGCTCCGGGTTTGCCGTCGCAGGCGAACTCGCCGTCCTGCGGGCACGCGAACTCGCGGGGGCAAAGATCCGTAACCAGGCGAAACGCGACCCCGAATCGCTCGCCCTCCTGGAAGGCGTCCGGCACGGCCTCGTCGCGTATACGCTCGGCCGCGACAAGGTGCGGGAACTGTGCCGCGGCATGTCGGACGCGCAGCTCGTGTCCACCAGCGGGGCCGGGTCCGGGGTCGAGTACTTGGTGGAGGAGGCGCTCCGCCGGTTCGGGGTCACCGACCAGGCGGTGATCAGGTTGATCGTGTCGAACGTGGAGAAGCACGCCGCCCAGACCCTGTACGACGAACGGCCTCGCCCGCTGCCGGAGCCGCTCCTGAACCGGGTCGCGCAGGAGGCGTCCCGGAACGGCCACAAGACGCAGGCTGAAGCGTGACGGACATGACGCCGCAGCAGCGGATCCGCAACGCGGAACAGGTCGTGCGGGAGCAGCGCGCCGCGCCCGCCAGCCCGCAAGTGTTCACGGTGGACGGCGACATGGATGCGGTCAGCATGGACGACTACCTTGACGCGGAGTACGAGCTTGTCCGGTTGCAGCAGGCCGTGATGGGTGAAGCATCGGACACCGATTCACTCCCGCGTGACTCTCTAGGCGAGGTTTAGGGTTGCTCGCGCATCCGGTTCGGCGTAGAGTCCGGGTGGGGACTGCCTCCCCAACGGAGCGGTATCCGACGGCGGTGCCGCTCCACCTTCCTTTCGCGTCTACCTCTATCCCCCCGGAGGGGTAGACGTTGGCTGAGTACCGTTCGAGCCGGGCGATGACAGCGGAGGCGGTGGCCGCGTCGAAGCCGAAACCTCCGAAGCCTGTTCCGGTCGCGCCGAGCGCGGAGCACCACAACCGGATCCTCCGGGCGGGCTACAAGCGGGCGGACGACCTGGAGGCCAGGATGGTTAGGGTGCTCGCACCGATCCTGCGGCGGGCGGGCCGGGACGCGGCGGCGAACTTCACCGCACGCGCAACAAGCCACCTCGCGGCAGCCGGAAAGAAGCCGCCCCCGTCCGTGACGCCGGAGGAGTTGAAAGCCAGGACGCAGGCCGTCGAGGACGCGAAGGCGAAGCTCCGAACCGCGTTGCATGACGGCTCCGGCGAGCAGCACGTCGAGGCGGTGAAGCAGGAGTTGCGCGACGCGCAGGCGAACCTGTATCGCGCGTCCGCCCGCAACCCCGTCTGGACCGCCCCCGCCCCTGCCGAGGTGTTGGACGTGGACGCGCTCGTCCTGTCGTTGCGGACGAAGACGGAGCCCGTCCGGCAGGCGATGGTGCAGGCCGTCGCACGGCAGAGCATCGAACAGGCCGGGGTCGCGTTCGACGTGTCGAACCCGTACGTGCGTCGTGAAGTCGAGAACACCGCGAGCCAGATCACGCACATCGCGCAGACGACACAGGCGAACGTCGCGAAGATCGTGCAGGCCAGCTACGAGCAGGGACTCTCGATCCCGGACACCGCGAAGGCGATCCGTGTCGGGATGGCGGAGCAGTCCATGACGCGGGCGACGCTGATTGCGCGGACGACGCTTGCGGGCGCAACGAACGGCGGATCGCTCGCCGCGACACAGGCGATTGTTGCGGCTACAGGCGGGACGGCTAGCTACGCGAAGACATGGATGACAGCGCCAGGCGCGACGTACCCCCGCCACGAACTCGTAGACGGCCTAGACGGGCAGCAGCAGCCGCTCGACCAGCCGTTCGATGTGGACGGGGAGCCGATGATGTATCCGGGTGACCCGAGCGCGTCACCGGAGAACTGCTGCAATTGCCGGTGTACGCTCAGCTATGCGGACGGCACGGAAGTCTCCGCCGACGATGCAGGCTAGGCCCGCTTCTCCTGCCGCCAGGCGTTCCAGAGCCGGTACGCCGCCCACTCCGTCTCAACCTCGCTGAACCGTCCGCGCTTGCCACGCGGCTCGCGCCCTCCCCGTGGGGTTGAATGGGAAACCACATCCACTCGCACCCCCCTGGACAAGGGAGAGGAGAACGATGAACGCGCAGGAGCGGCGCAGGGCACGGAGGGCGCAGGCACGGGCAACGGAGCGCGCCCGCAAGGTTTCCCAGGAGCAGGCCACCGAACTCGCGGCGCTCGCGCTCGTCGCAGCCGCGTCGGGGCTGGCGCTCGGGGAGAGGGACGAGAAGTGGGATAGCGGCGCGGCAGTCAAGAGCTACGAGCTGCCCGCAGACGCCGACTGCTTCATGTGGAAGGACCCGGACGGCGATCCGGCCGTGAAGGGGTCGTACAAGCTGCCGTTCGTGTCGAAGGACGGCGGCAAGCACGCCGTCTGGGGCGCGATCACCGCTATCGCGGGGGTGTTGCAGGGCGCGCAGGGTGGCGTGGACATCCCGGACGCGGACAAGGCGAAGGTGCGCTCGAAGGTGGAGGGCTACTACCGGGACGCCGCGAAGAAGTACGGCGACGACAAGATCAAGGCTCCCTGGCTCGCTGACGAAGCCGCCGCAGAGGTGGAGCAGTTCGTCGGGAACAACAACGACACGCCCGGAGACACCGACGTGTGCGCCGCCTGCGACCATCCCGGCGGGATGCACGCCGGGGAAGCGAACATGGGTGCGTGCTCGGTCGCGGATTGCGACTGTGCCGGGTACACGTTCGAGTCTGCCGCACAGACGGACGAGTTCGCGGCCGGTGACGAGCCGGTGCTCCCGGACGCGCACAAGCCGCAGTCCAGGATTCCGCGCCGCCACCCGTCGCCTCGGCTGCCGGACGTGACGAGGGTCCCGACAAGGGACGGGCAGGCCGGGAAGGCGCAGTGGACGGCGACGCTCGCCCCGGAAGGGCGACTCACCGACGACGGGCGCGCGTTCGCTCCCGACTCGATCTCGTGGCGTGATCTGCCGTTGACGCTGATGGGGTTGACGGGCACGTCGGCGGAAGGCGGCCACGACGGCGCAGAGGTCGCAGGCCGGATCGACCAGATTTGGCGTGAAGGCGGACTGATCAAGGCGTCCGGGATCTTCGACACGTCCGAGTTCGGGCAGGAGATCGCGCGCATGGTCGGCGACGGCACCCTGCGCGGCGTCTCGGTGGACCTCGCGATCCACAAGTACGACTTCGGCCCCAAGACCGACTGGTTCAACGCCGACGGCGAATGGGCACCCGTCGAGCAGTCCGACGACGACGCCCCCTCCATGATCGACCTGCTGTTCGGCGACCAGGACGAGGACATGATCTTCGTGGTGACGGACGCGACGATCGGGATGGCGACCGCGTGCCCGTTCCAGGCGTTCGCGGACGCCACGATCGAACCCGCCTCGTCGCTCGTGGCTGCCCCGCACGACGCGATGTGGACGGTGACGCAGCAGGCAGCCTGGACGGTCGTGCTCAAGTTCGACCCGGCGATGCTGCAAGAAATGTCGGCAAGCGGTGATATGCTTGAAGCATGTTCCGGCCAGGACCAACTCACTGCACTGCCTGTGGGCGTAAACTCACTAAGAGCAGCCGCTCAGGTCATTGCCGAACTTGCTATGACGCTGCCTGTGCAAACGGAACTCTCCCTGATCCAGAGTGCAGCGAGTGTGGAAGAACTTTCCCTCGCAAGCGCGGACAACACTACGGAATGCAAGTCTGCCCTGAATGCAAGCCTGAACGCGATAGAAGACTTGCTCGCGAGCGCTATGCCAATCTCGACCCCGAGAGGAAGAGGGCCTATCTCAGAACAACCGCGGAAGCCCAAAAACGATGGGCGAAAACGGATCACGGGAGAAAGATCATTCGCGCAAGAGCATTCCGTCGCTACTCCGGGATCGACGTTCGATGGGATGAACTCGAACGACTCATGGAGCAGCAAGGACATCGCTGTCCCATCTGTCTTGAACCCATCGACTACGAATCTGGGAGAGGCACAGTCAAGAATCCACACATTGACCACCAGCCAGGGACAACGACTCTTCGCGGATGGCTCTGTAGTCCGTGCAATCGAGGTCTTGGCTGCTTCGGCGACGATCCTGAACGACTCGAACGAGCAGCAGCTTACGTTCGACGCTCCGGTATCCCCACCGAAGGAGTGGTTTACCCGCGAGGGCGAAAGCCCGGTCGCCCCGCTAACAGTTAGCGATGAAGGCCGTGTGTCAGGGTACGCGGCTACGTGGAATCAATGTCACGTCGCTTTCCCTGACCAGTGCGTAACTGCTCCACACTCGAAAACCGACTACGCCTATTACCTCATGGGCGAAGTCGTCTGCGACGACGGATCGCGCGTCGCTACTGGTACCGTCACTCTCGGTACAGGTCATGCTGGCCCTGGGCTCGGGATGACTGCCGCGACAGCTCACTATGATCACACCGGAACGGGTGTTGCAGATGTTGTTGTGGGCGAGGACGAGCACGGGATTTGGGTGGCGGGAGCACTGCGTCCTAGTCTTTCGACAGCAACCGTTCGGGAACTCCGCGCCGCGAAATTGTCAGGGGATTGGCGGAATGTGGATGGCAACCTCGAACTGTGCGCCCTCCTGGCGGTGAACGTGCCGGGGTTCCCGATCCCGCGCCCGCGCGCCTCGATCGAGGCTAGCGGCGGAACAGAGGTGATCGTGTCCCTGACGGCGGCCGGGGTGATGGTCGAGCCGGACGAGTTGCGGGAGCAGATGCAGGCGCTCCGGTTGAAGGCTGACGGCGAGTTCGACACGCTCGCCGCGGCTGTGGAGGAGTAGCGTTGGGTCACGCCAGCGTTACTCTCGGCAAGAGCCGCCGCAACGTGCTTGTCGCAGACGCGGAGCCGATCCCTGACTCTGAACTAGAGGTTGAGGGTCACTCCAGCGTGACGGCGGACGCGTCCACCACGGAGACGGTGGTGGTGGACGACATCGCCGCGGACGCCCGCCAGGAGCTGCAAATCTGGTGGACGGAGCATCCGGCGGAACGGCAGGAAGAGATCGAGGACTCCGGCTACGACCCCGTAGACGAGCCGCTCGACTACTGGCCCGTTGAACTGGCCGAGCCTGTCCACGCCGAGATCGCCGCCCGCGTCAACGACTCCGGTGTCCTGGATCTCGCGGACGTGCTGGAGTGGGAGACGCAGGAGCAGGCCGAGAACGACGCGGACGAGGCGGCACAGTCGCGCGAGTTCGCGGCGCTGCTCCATGACGCGTCTCTCCCGCTCCCTGATGAGGTTGAGCCGCCCGCCCCTGCTGAAGAAACCGTGTTGGCGGCTTCCGCGTCCGACTCGTCGGCGACGCACGCGACAGCACTTGAAGCCCTGGCCTCTATGCACAGGGCTAGCACCGAGGCTGTGACCTCGCTGGTCGCGTCGGCCCCGACGAGTCGGGACGCGGGGACTGAGAACGAGCTGGCGATGCTCGCGATCGACACGCTCCGCGAGTTCGCGGTCCGGCCCGCACCCGCGCCGCCGCAGATGGGCGACATTCACGTTCACACGCCGCAGCAGGACATGACGTTCCGGGTCGAGTCGCCGACGGTGGAACCCCACATTGACGTGCATCTGCCTGAGCAGGCCGCCCCGAACGTGACGGTGAACGTGCCGGAGCAGGCGGCACCCGACCCGTCGCCTATCGTGGTGAACGTGCAGCCGACGCCCGTCAAGGTCACATCGCCGCCCGTCAAGGTGGACGTGCATATGCCGGAGCAGCGGCAGGCCGCGAAACGGATCCACGTTGACGTAGACGCGATGGGACACAAGACCTACCGCGTCGAGGAGGAGGACGAGTGACCGACACATGGAACGGTCCGGTCGCCTACCTGGACGGCTGGCACTGGTCGGTCGTCACCGACGCTGCCGGTGTTGAGTCGCTCGCCGACAAGTTGTACCTCGAAGACGATGGCACCTTCCGGCTCGCGGTGGACGGTGACGCGTCCTGGCAGGACCGCAAGTTCGTCCGCTACGCGATGATCGTCCCCGAGGACGGGCAGCCGGGCATCTCGGTGTCCGCCGACGAGCTGGCGTTCGTGACCGAACAGCTCGCGCAGCGCCGCGCTGAACAGAGCGGAGGTGCGTCATGACCGCTATCTGCATGGACGACATCGTCTGGACCGACCGGTACGGCCGCCGCGTCCGGCTCGGCTACCGGGAAGGAAGTCTGACCGCGACACTGTGGCGGCGCAGCTGGCGCGACTGGGTGGTGTGGGCGACCGGCAAATCGCAGTACCTGATCTCGAAGCTGCTCAACCAGCTTTTCAACGCGACCGCCTATAGCTTCCCAGCCACCGTCTACATGGCGCTCTGGACTTCCGCTCTCGCGGCAGCCTCGACCGGGGCGACAGCCGGTGAAGCAGCCTACACCGGCTACACGCGGGTGGCGATGACCGCAAACAACACCAACTTCTCCACGTCGAGCGCGGGGACGGCGACCACGAACAGTGTCGCGGTCACGTTCCCCGCTGCCGGGTCAGGTCCGACCACCGTCACCTATTTCGCGATCCTCGACACGGCGACGCTCGGGGCCGGGAACATCCTCTACTGGGGGTCAATCACTTCGACGGTGATCGCGAACGGCGACACGCCCCAGGTGAACGCCAGCGCCCTGTCGGTCACCGAGACGTAAACGGGCGGGGGCTCAGTGGCCCGTCTGATCCAGAACGGGGCGGAACTCGGTTCGGCCACGGCAGGGGTCGAGTGTGATGCTGTGTCGGGGACCGTGACGGCGCAAACTGTGGTTGTGCGCAGCGGCACCTACGCGTACAAGTTCGCTCCCTCAGCGAGCCTTGCGTGGGGCGAAAACTATTTCGCGGCCGCGGACGGGACAGGCCCGTTCTATGCGCGCGGCTACTTCTGCTTCACGACGTTCCCTGCCGCGAATGAGCCTCTCCTCTTTTTCCTGGACAGCACGGACACGAACCGTCCACGCATCACCTTCGAGTCGTCTACCAACCAGTTTTTCCTGCAACAGTCGGGAGGCACGAAACTCGGCTCGAACAGTGCGACGCTGACACTCAACCACTGGTACCGGCTCGAACTCAAACTGGATGCAACGACGAACCCGGCAACTATCGAAGCCCGCTACGTCGATTGCGGCACGAGCGGGACGGACCCTGGCGGGGCAGGCACCGTGATCGCGTCCGGGAACGACAACGCTGGCGTCCACACCGCGTCGCGGCTGCGTTTCGGCCTCACGACCAACAACAACTCCGGGGTCCTCTACGCAGACGATCTGGCCGTCAACAGCTCGTCCGGGTCGGCGCAAAACTCGTGGTGCGGGTCGGGCCGGATCATCCATCTACATCCGGCCGCGCAGGGCGACGCGAACGGGTTCCTCGTCAACATTGGCGGGACAGCAGGGGCCGCGAACAACTACACCAGGGTGAACGAGATACCGCCTGACGACGCGACCTCCTACAACGCGTCCGCTGTCTTGAACGCGGAGGACTTGTTCCGCTGCGGCGCGTCCGGGATCGGGACCGGCGACACCGTCAACGTCGTCTGTGTGGGGGTGCGGTTCGCGAACCTTGTAGGAGCGGACGCGACAGCTGCGTTCAAGACCGAGATCGAGAAGGCCGCTTCAGGGACGAAGACGCAGTCCGCCGCGATCATCCCGAACTCGACCTCGTGGCGGTCGAACAGTGCGACGGGGGCGAGCCTCTACAACCTCGTCACCTATCTCGACCCGGACGGGTCGGCGTGGACGCAAGCCACTCTGAATACCGCGCAGATCGGGTATATCGAGACGGTCGCGAACGTGCGCGCGATCGCGGTCACAAACTCGTGGCTCTCGATCGATTACACGCCGACCGACGTGTTCGTGGTCGCGCTCGCCGGGGCTGGATCGTTGACGGCGACCGTGACGCCCTATCAGCGGATCACCGCCTCCTTGACTGGGGTGGGGTCGCTGTCTGCGACCCTAACTCCATACCAGCGGCTCACTGTCGCGCTCGCCGGTACGGGGAGCCTGTCCGCGACCCTGAGCCCCTACCAGCGATTTACGGCAGCCCTCACGGGGGCCGGGTCGCTGACCGCCACACTGACCCCGTACCAGCAGATGCAGGTGCAGTTGCAGGGCGCGGGAGCGCTCGCCGCCACGTTGACCCCGTACCAGCAGATCGTCGCGTCACTCGGCGGCGTCGGCGCACTCACCGCAACTCTCACCCCCTACCAGCAACTGCTCGCGCAACTTGCCGGAGCCGGGATGCTCGCCGCGTTCGTGCAAACGATCTCGCCTCCGCAACCTGTGACGTTCACGGGAGTTGGTGGGAGTGGCTTCCCTCCGGAAATGCTGCAACGCTTCCTCGACAACCCGCAGACGCAGCCCGACTGGGATCTCGCAGACATCGAAGCGTTGATCGCGCTCGGCCTTCTCTAACCAGACAGGAGTATCGAAATGAACGTCGACATCGTCACCGACTACGCCGCCGTCCCGGACGGATCGACCGACAACACGGATGCGCTCAACCAGGCGCTCGTGGACGTGTACGCGGCTGGTGGCGGCGTGATTCGTGTGCCGCTCCCCGAGCACGACACGGGGCCGCTGTGGACGTTCCGCTGCGACGGCCAGTTGATCGTCCCGGACGACGGCGACCCGTCGCATCCGCGCACGCGGCCGATCTCGATCAAGTGCGACGTGCCGCAGTTGACCGCTTGGCCCGCGATGGTGACTCCGGAGCCCGATCCGTCGGGGGGCGCGATCCTGGACCTCCGCTACCAGGGCGCCGCCAAGATCGTGTCGCACGGGATCGGGTGCCTCACCCTCGAAAACCTCGTTCTCGCCCAGTACGGCGATGCGGCCGACACGACGCCGTTCTTCCTCGGGACGGGGACGACCTCCCGCATCAAGGACACCCGCTTCATCGGGCATCCTGCCAACGTCGGGATGACGTGCGTCCAAGACGCCGTCCAGTTCGGCGGCACCGAAGACATCGAAGACGACACCGACCTCTCGAAGTTCCAGGGGTACGGCACGATCCTGGAGGGGTGCCAGTTCACGCGGATACGTCGCGCCGTGTGGTGCAAGGTGGCCGCCAACGGCGTCGTGATCCGCGCCAACCGGATCGCCGCCGACTGCGGCGGCATCACGGCAATCCACGTCTCGGGCAGCGTCACGAAACTCGCCTACGCCGTCAAGACGGCCGACAACATCATCGAGATGCGCGGCTACCAGTACGGGATCACCTGGACGAACGCCGCCGAGTGCGCCAGCGACAGCGACAAGTTCTTCGACGCCGTCAAGAACAACCCGACACTCGCCTACTACCGCAACAGCGGCCAGGTCGGCGGGATCGCGTCCAACGCCTATTTCAGCGACGACACCATCCCTGCCCTCTTCCTCCTAAACGGGTCGCGGATGAAGGTCGGCGCGAACGGCGCACTCCCGTCGTGACGCCGAGCGTGAACGTCTCCGTCATGGTGCAGGCCCATCCGCGCCGCTCGGAGATGGCGCACGCGCTCGCGGCGGAGGTGGATGGGACGGTGGTGTTCGACCCTGAACCGGACGGGGCACGCGCGAGCCCGTGGCGCTGCTACCGGCACTGTCTCGCTTCGACGCCGGGGTTCGAGTCGGGGTTCGCCGCAGCCGGAAGCGCCTCCCACGTCTTGGTCTTGCAGGACGACGCGGCCGTCTGCCACGGCTTCATCGACGTGTTCCATGCCGCCGTCCGAGCGCGCTCGGACCGGGTGCTCGTGTTCTTCGTGTCCGGGATGCCCGTCGAGCACTCCCGCGCCGTCCTCGAAGCCTGCGCCCGTGACGAGCCGTGGGCCGTCATCGACACCGCCCGCTGGTGCAGCGCGGTCGCGACGTGCTGGCCCGTCCGCCACGTCCACCCGATGCTCCGGTTCGTGGACGCGCAACGCTGGCCCGAAACGTTCACCGCCGACGACGAGATCATCGGCCGCTACCTCCGCCACGCGGGCGAACGGCCGCTCGCGTCCGTGCCGTCGCTCGTCCAGCATCCCGACATGGTTCCGAGCTTGGTGGGGCGGAAGGACAGGCAAGGCCAGGATCCGGGGAGGGTCGCGGCGTGCTTCGCAGACCCCGGCTGCGACCTTAGCCTGATCGACTGGACGCGCGGACCCTGAAACGACGGACGGCCCCGGAAGGGGCCGTCAGCCGGTCGCCTGCAAGGTGACGGCGCGCAGGCTACTTGGTGGAGCAGGCGGGCGCGAGTAGCGCCACATCAGCGGGCGTCAGGATCTTCACGCCATTCCCGTCCTTCGCTGGGAGCGTGACATGCCATTTGCCGTTGATCTTTGTGACGACGAACGGAACACGGCATGATCCCGCGTACAGGTCTACCGAGGTTGAGTAGAAGATCGGGGAGTGGCCTCCGACGTACACGTCGCTGCTTCTGAGCGTGAAGCCTTCCCGCGTCACGTCCCGGTAGATCGCGGCGTGCTTGTGCGCGAACGTGGCGTTGACGCCATGCCAGCCGCTAGCGACGCCGAAGCCGCCGTCGCTAGCGACGCCGAAGCCGCCGAGGATGCCCGTGACGACTGCGACGCCGATCAGGGCTACAGCCTCATTCGCTAGCGCCGCGATGAAAACGATGATGGCGGCGATGCAGAGAACGATTCCGCCCGCAAGATAGAAGGCGGTCATCAGTCCACCAGCTCGATCATCGGGCACACCTTGTCTTTGCTCGCCTTGACCGCCGCAACTACGAGCGACGGATGCTTCTCCTTCGCCACCTTCGTCTTCCGCTTGTGATGCGGTAGCGAGATCCTCGACACGTCCACCGCTGCGGCTGCGAACACTCCGATCCGCCAGAGAAGGTAGAACGGTGCCGCAACAACCGCAGCGACCGCAAGGACGATCCCGACTGTGGCCGCTCCGACGAGGCCGAGGAAGATCGTCCAGAAGTACGGGCACAGGCTGCGGGGCGTCGGGTAGTCGGTTCGATGAACCCGCGAGAATGGGTTGAGATACCTTGGCCCTTCGGGGATGTTGCGGATGAAGCGGTAGAGCCGGTAGTGCCAGGATCGTTTGCTGATCCTCATGCGTGCTCCTTTGGTTGCAGGCGACTACGTCCTACACTCTACCTGTTCGCATAGCCGGATGCTAGGTCTATCACGCCAGCGTGAATCGGTGTCCGATGTTTCGCGGCTCGCGCCCTCCCTCTACGGTTAGATACGGGGTACGCGGTTCCCGTCGTAGCCGGGGCCGCACAGCTCGGAGTCGAAGCCTCCAGCGCAAATGTGATTTTTCAACCTTGCGTTTGGAGGCATCATGGACGAACCCCTGTACCCCGAGATCCCAGAGGATCTCAGTGCTCTCTCGGAGGACGAACTCGCGTCGCTCCGTGATGAGCTTGCAGCGTCGATCAAGGAAGTGACGGAGGCCCCGTCCGAGTTCGTCACCACGACGGCGGAGGATCTGGTCGCTGCGACGCGTGCCGCGGTCGAGTCGTTGGCCGCTGTGCGGGCCGAGCTTGCCGCCCGCGAGACTCCCGAGGAGGAGGAAGAGGGCGACGCTGGCGAGGCGGGCGACGGCGACGACGGCGAGGCTGCCGCTGAGGCGGAGGCCGTGTCGGAGGAGGCCGCTGCGGAACTCGCGGAGCTGGGCGAGCTTGCGGCGCAGCCCGAGGACGACGAGGAGACGGAAGGCGAGACGGACGGTGTCCCTGGCGGCAAGGTGATGCCGAACGTGAAGGGCAAGGTTGCCGCGAAGAAGGCGAAGAGTGAGATCGTGGCGGCAGGGTTCCGGAACGCGCTTCCCGCGCTGCCGAAGCCGCAGGGTGACCGTGCCCCGCGCGAGTCGCGTCCGGCGGTCCCGACGGTGTCGCTCGTGGCGGGTGCCGGTGCGACCGACATGCCGCTCGGCTACGAGTTCGGCAGCATGACCGAGGTCGCGAACGCGATGATCAAGCGCCGCTACGGCGGCAACGTCCGGGACGGCGTGGTCGAGAAGGAAGTGATCGCGCGCGCGGACTGGCGTGACGCCTACCCCGCCGATCGGCGTCTCACGATGGAGACCCTCACCGACGGCGCGCTCGTGGCCGCGGCGACCGACCCGAAGGACGTGCGGGCACGGTTCAACCAGCGCAAGCAGGCCCAGATCGAGAACCCGCGCGACATGAGCCTGGTCGCGTCCGGTGGGCTGTGCAACCCGGTCACGCCGTACTACCAGCTCCAGATTATCTCCACCCCGATGCGGCCCGTCCAGGCTGCGCTTCCGGCGTTCAACGCCGACCGGGGCGGCATCCGGTACATGCCTCCGGCGGGCCTGTCGGCGGTCACGACCGCTGTCGGGATCATCACCGAGGCGGAGGACGCTGCGGGCGGATCGTCCGCAACGAAGACGTGCCAGACGGTGACGTGCAACGACCTGACCGAAGTGGACGTGGACATCATCTACCACTGCCTCACGTTCGGGAACCTTCAGGCGCGCGCGTTCCCGGAGCAGGTGACGCAGTTCAGCGAGACGACGCTCGCGGCCTGGTCGCGGACGGCGGAAGCGAACCTGCTCACCGGGATCGGCACCTCGTCCACCGCGATCACGGCCGGTTCGCTCGGTTTGGGCGCGTCCGCGTCGCTGTTCAGCCAGATCCTGGCGGCAGCGAACGGGCTTCGCTCCCGCAATCGCATGGATCCGTCCGCGATCCTGCGGCTGATGATGCCGTTCTGGGCGATCGACCTGATCATCAGCGACGTGATCCGGACGCAGTTCCAGCGCTTCGACACCGACGAGGCGAAGATCGTCGCGATGTTCCGCGAGTGGGACATCGAGCCGAGCTTCTACCTCGACGGCGCAACCGCGGCCGGGCAGGTGTTCGGCACCCAGTCCGCTGGGGCGCTGCTCCCGTTCCCGCCCACCGTCGTGTCGTACCTGTTCCCGGAGGGCTCGTTCCTCTACCTCGACGGCGGCGTCCTCGAACTCGGCATCGTGCGCGACTCGGTTCTCAATACCACGAACGTATTTCAGTTGTTTGGTGAAGGTTTCGAGGCACCCGCCTTTGTAGGCATCGAATCCCTCGCCCTTACTTCTAGCGTGTGCGATAACGGTAAGGTTTCGGCTCCCTATGCAACCGATGCCTGCCCCTACTCGTACACAGCGTCAAGTTGAGCTAGCTATACCGACTGTTAGGACTACGGATCAAGGCAACGTGAGACTTGGAGACACCAAAACGGCGGGCGATCTGGCGGGTACTGCCGGTCGCTCGCCGTATCTCCTCTCTCGTTTCCATGCTGATCTTCATGTGGATACGCCGATGCACGAGTTGCGTTACTGCCTCCAGATGGTCGGGGTTGCAGCACGCCTTCTGCTCGCAAAGGTGATGCACATGGAGGCCGTCCGGTACCGAGCCGTTCGCACGCTCGAAGAAGAGAACGTGAGTGTAAGCCTGCTGTCTCTCGCCTTCGATACTGATGCGGCCGTAGCCCGCATGGTCAACGACTCCCACCCAGATCCAGCAAGGAGTCTCGTAGCCCGTGTCGTGAACTTCGTAGCGGGGCGTGTGCTTTCGCGCGTGATGCTGTTTGATGAATCGTGTGGGCTGGCCCGCGTAAAGGCCATTAGCCTTCTGGGTCTTCTGCGCGATAGGAGCGTCACCTTCGCATCCGCATTGGCACTTACCGCTTGGATTGGGCGCTTCCGGGTCGATCCATTCGGGCCAGTCGCCAGGGCGCTGATGGAAACGCTGGATTCTTGTAGAGTCACCCATGGGGCTACCTCCTGTCGTGGGTCGGTGGCCCCTCGGGGCCGTAGCGTTCACGCGCTATGGCCCCATTCTTGCTATTCATGCTGGGCGGTAGCCTGGTTCGGGACTGCCGCCCACCCCTCCACTAGCGGGGTGATCGCGTGAGCGTCGGGACGGTTGGGCCTCTCTGGCGGATCGACGGGCCACAGCCTGTCGCCCAGCAGTACGGGCTGTTGCAGGCTGCCGCGTCCGCCGTTCCCGGTGTGACGCTCGTCTCGCCGGACGTTGACCAGGACGGGATCGACCGCTGGATCAATGGCGTGTCGCTTTACCCGTTCCCGCCCGACCTGGGCGACGTGTTCGACCTGTGCGCGCCAGGCAGCGTCGCCGCAAGCAAGGGGTTCGGCGACGATCTCGGCAACCCGGAGTTCGGCGCGATGACGGTGTGGCTCGCGGAAACCTGCACGTCGGCCCGTGTCGCATGGTCTGGTGAGGGCGGCCAGGAAGCGTACAAAGCTAGGGCGGTCACGTCGTTCGCGGCTATCGAGGGGGCCGCGGTCGCGTACGAGTTCATGACCGGGGCACGGATGCCCGCCAACCCGCACCTCTCCGACGGGACCGGCGACTTCCCGCTCGGTGCAACCGCAACGAGCGTCACGAACGGGTTCGCGGTCCTGGAGAACTACATCGGCACGAAGTCGGGGAAGCTCGGGATCATCCACTGCACCCCTGGTGCGGCGTTGACGATGGGCCAGTTCCGGATCGACAACAAGGCTGGATACATTCGCACCCTGAACGGCAACATCGTCATCCCCGACGCGGGGTACGCGCTCGCGAACTCGCAGGCCAGCTACCCGCACACCTATCCGGCTCCTGGCGCGAACGAGGAATGGATTTACGCGACGGGGCCGATCAACATTCGCCGCTCCGAAATCTTCGTGGAGCCGCCCACCGTCGCGGAGGCGCTAGATCGTGGCTTGGGCGCAACCAACAACAAGCCGAACTCGATCAGCTACCGCGCCGAGCGGTACTACGTCGTCTCGGCCGACTTCGTCGTTCACGCGGCCGTGCTGGTGGACCGCTGCATGGTGACGTGTGACGGGTCGTGAGCTAGTGAACGTCTTTCCAGATCCGGCCCGTGCGGACCGCGTAGATGGTGTCTGGACTGACGCCGAACCTCTCAGCGAGGATGGCGTTCCGTTCGCTGCTCGCGCGGATAGACCGCACCTTGCTCTCGTCCAGCTTCGTCGCTGCGCTCTGCCGGTTGTTCTCCGTGTGCGTCACGGGTTCGAGGTGATCCGGGTTGATGCAGTTCCGGATGTGGCAGCGGTGGTGCAGATGAAGGCCACTCGGGATCGGCCCTTTAGAGCGCATGTACATGAGCCGGTGAGCGCCAATACGAGTGCCGTGCCATCTCGCTTCCTCGTCGTACTCATGCCACGGCACGACGACGTAGCCGTTCTGCTCGGGCTTCTTCGCCGCAATCCAGCACGGCGTCTCATGGCCGCGATCCTCGACCACATACTCGACAGAAGTGCCGCGAGTGGGGGGAGTCGGTTGGGCGGCAAACTTCGCCCAGAGGGTCAGGGGCTTCACGGGGATCGGTTCAACACCATCCTCGAACCAGTGAACGCCTTGTCGGATGAACGTGATCTCTGCGGAGCTGACGCCGTAGCGTCGAGCGAGCGAAGCGCCACTCTCTCCTTCTCTGAGCGCTGCACGGATCTCGCGCGCCTTCTCCAGCGACAACTTCTTCGCGTGGCGACGCCTGTGCTCCTGAAAGGTCGGCACGAGTTCGAGATGGTCAGGGTTCACGCACGAGGTCTGCTCGCACAGATGATGGATCTGGCCTCCCTCAGGGATCGAGCATCCGTGGCGCTTCTCCCATTGGGTGCGATGCTCCTTCACGGATCCACCGTCCTTCTTACGCTTGCCTTCCGCGTAGCCTCGGCTGTCCTTAGCGCCGTTCCAGATCCAGCACGGAGACGTGAAGCCGCGATCCTCAACCGTCCAGCCGTGCGGATGCCGTCGAGAGTGATGGCCGCGACGGAACCTGCTAGGCAGCCCGGTCTTCGCAGAGATGTTCGTGTGTTCACCGCAGCGGCACTCGCAAAAGCCGTAAGGGACAGGCTCGTCCATCTCCACCATTGTTACATAAATCCCGGCCAGTTGGGGATCCATCCGTACCAAACAGCCCTGGAAAGGGGGTAAATCGTCATGACGGCGATCTGCGATGCTTTAATCAGAGTCTGCGCTGTCCGCGTGACCAGGTTGGACGCGAACGGGAACTTCTCTCCGGGGCCGAACAACTACTACGTCACCGGGAACACGATGATGTTGACGGCGAAGCCGGTGATCGAGGCCGGGGTCGATAAGCCGCTCGTTGGCGGCTGCGACTGCATCATCGCGTTCTACCACGGCTACGACAAGCTGAAGTACTTCAACCTGGAGTTCGATGACGGCCTGGTGGAGCCGGGCCTGATCGAGATGTTGACTGGCGCTCCGGCGATCGTGGACGGCTCCGGGAACCCGATCGGGTGGAACTGGCCGAACCAGTTGGACTGTTCGCAGCCGGTGCAGCCGAACGTGGCGATCGAGGTGTGGCAGGACATGTGGGAGGACGACCACCAGAACACGACCTACCCGTATTTCCGGTACATCTGGCCTAGCTCGTACTGGCAGATGAGCGATTTCACGGCGCAGATGGACTTCAACCAGCCGAAGATCACGGCGTGGACGCGGACGAACCCGAACTGGGGTCTCGGCCCGTACGGTGATCAGCCGCAGGCGATCGCGTCCACGGGTGGCGGCTTCTACGACACCACCATCCCGACCCCGAAGTGCGGTTACGGAACCCACTCTCTGACGTAGGGAATGACGTAACAGAGCCAAAAAACGTGATACCATTGCGGGTATCTTGCCGACTCCTCGCAACGGTGTCTTGCGTCACGGTACGCGGAATGCGTACGAGCGACACAAGTGCCGTTGCGAGGAGTGCGAGGCTCAGAACCGGGAGCGGCATGCGAAATGGGTGGAGAAGAATCGTGAACGCAGCCGCGAGCTATCCCGCGAGTCCTACGCTCGCCATCGCGACGAGCATCGGGCTAGGAAGAAGGAGGCGTACTCCTATCTCAAAGCTATGGCCCGGAACGCTGCGCTGGCAGCGGTCCAACGCGGCGATCTTGTCCGTGGGCCGTGCGAGCAGGAAGGCTCGGACTGCGTGGGCGAGATCCAGGCGCACCATGACGACTACTCTCGCCCGCTCGATGTGCGCTGGCTTTGCAAGAGCCACCATCGCCGTCACCATCTCGCGGAGCAGCGGAAGCCTGACTAGCGGAGCGGTAGCGTGAGCACACCGCTACCCCCGTATCCGCCGTACGAGTCCTGTCTGGATCAGCAGGAGGCGTACTTCGCCGGGCTCCCGTCGGGGACGGTGGGCTGGATCGTGTGCGCCTACTTCGAGGGCGGCTCAACGACGGGGTGGAGCACCGACCAGTTGGGGACGCTCCCGCCCGGCTCCACACAGACGGACGTGCTGGCGGCCGTGGACGCGGCGTACGGCGGCTAGGCCACCCTCTACCTCGACGGTGGCGCGGCGTTGGAGAACGTCACGATCGTTGACGGGAACCCCGTCTACGAGTACCGGCTCGTCGGGTACGTGCAAACCCAGTACGGCCCGGTTTCGACTGCGCCGCCGATGCCGATCCTCGGCCCGACCGTCAACTGGATCACCGGCACGGACGTGGCCGCCTGCTGCGGGATCGACTACGGCTCCAACCCGGACGTGCTCGACACCGTCGCCGTCGAAGCAGGCATGGCGCTCTACCAGCTCTCCGGGAGACAGTTCGCGGGGTTGACGTTGGCGCACGTCCGGCCGATGAACCAGGCGTGCGGCTGCTCCTGGACGAGCGGGCTCGGCCCCTGGATGTGGATGCCCGGCCCGTACAGCGGCGGCTACGCGTGGGGTGGAGGGTACGGGGCCGGATGGGGCTGGTGGAACGAGAACGGCCAGCAGATCGGCTGCAACGGCGTCTCCCGCGTGAAGCTGTCCGGCTACCCGGTCCGCCAGATCCGGCAAGTCAAAATCAACGGCGACGTGCTCGACCCGGCCTGCTACCGGCTGGACGAGTGGCGGTACCTCACCCGCATGGACCTGCCCGGCCCCCCGCCCGTGCAGGGATGGTGGCCGTCCTGTCAGGCGATGGGACTGAACGATGACCAGCCGGGCACGTTCAGTATCGACTACGTGTGGGGGGTCCCGCCGCCACCGCTCGGCGTGCAGGCCGCCGCACAGTTGGCGTGCCAGTTGTACCTAGTCTGCATCGGTGACGCGGAGAACTGCATTCTGCCTGCGGGCGTCACGAAAGTGGACCGCCAAGGCGTGACCGTGGAGAGACAGCTTCTAGCTGACCTCTATTCCAACACGGGGACTGGCCTTGTGGCTGTGGACGCATTTCTCGCGAGCTACAACGCCAACCGGAGTAAGATGCGCGCGAGTGTATACAGTCCGGATGTCCAGCAATACGCACGGCCGATTGCCAATACCGCTGGAGACGCTAGCTGCATCTCGGATCTCGGGATGAACAACTTCGGTGTCTAGTTCACCCACGTTCTCCGGGTTACGAGAAGCCAGATCGTGCGCATGTTGACTCCGTTCTCGTCTGCCAATTCCAGATAGGTGATTCCACCTTTCGCGTAACGAGCGCGAATCGCATTGGCTCTTTCAAGATTTAACTTCGCGCCCTTCCCGCGTCGCAGGTTCTCTCTATGTGTCACAGCTTCCAGATGGTATGGATTGACGCAGGAGGGATTGCGGCATAGATGGTCTACATCTAGTCCAGCGGCGATCTCACCGTAGGCGGTGATGTAGGAAAACCGATGCGACGGCACTTTCCGGAACGTTGCATAGCCGAGGCGATCAGTGCCGCCGTTCCACACCCAGCATGGCGTGGCAAATCCGCAGTCCTTCTCGTCCCAGAGATGCTGACCCCATGGAATGTGCTTCCCTCGTCCCGAATGACCACGAATGAATCGTGTTGGTTCTCCCCTCACCCATCCGAGGCTGCGTAAAGTCCGGTCCGCTATGGGGGCTGGTTTGCCGCACCCACAGAGACATAGTCCGTTCGGGTTAGGCTTTGGCGGAAGCGGGCCACGAGGCTTGTATGGCTGTTGCACCCTGACGTGATGGTGCTGTATGAACCTCTTCGACTCGCCCCTGAGGTAGCCTCTCTCTTTGGTACGAGCTACGGGAGCAGGTTGTCCGCATCCGCATTGGCAGAGTCCGCTAGGGTTCAACATCCGGGGCTACTCCTTTCGTCACTGTTTGCGGTGGCCCCGTACCGGGGTCGGCGGGCGTCCACCCGCTGACCCCCAATTCTAGCCGGACGTTCAGGCTTACGCTCGCCCGTTCGGAAACACGGCCGGGGACGCGTCCTGTACGTCCACGCTCGGTATGGGCGACTGGGGCGTCTAGAAGTCGCCAGGCGCGACCTGAAACACGGGCAGCCCGAGCGAGCGCCACATCTCGACCACCTGGTCGCGATCGTCCAGCACGAACCGCACGTCGTAGCCGTCACGGATGTGCGCGTCGAACAGTTCCCGCTTCACGACCGCATCCTTCCGCATGTCCCCCTCGGCGCGCATGTGCAGGCTGTACTCGACCATCTCCAGAACGGGTAGATGGGTTTCGAGCCAGCGTGCGGTCACTTCCCTACATGCTTCGGTGCGGCCGGAGCAGAAGATCGGGTGGAAGCCATCCGCGATCAACGCTTGGACGCAGCGGAGGACAGGCCTGTTCGGGGCGTCCTCATGGACGCGTGTCTCATCGAACGGCGACCGGGTGCCCATGAGCGCGCAGGTGCCGTCGATGTCGATCATCACCGCGATCGGCGTCCCAGCCTTGGCGACATAAACGTCGAGACTCGCCTCGTCGGCGACCTCGTCGGGGAGCGGGAGCGGGTAGTGGGCGTTCCCGAGGAACCGTTGCGCCATCCCCAGGATCACGTCGTCACCGACAGGCTTCTCGCGGGCACGGTCACGCGCCAGACACGTTTCCACTGTCACGTCGGTCATGTCCCACACACCGTCACGTCCGCCCCTGCGAGACGGCCGATGCGGGCGATGTCGCGGGCGACTCGTTGCGGCAGATTCGTGTCGTCGCACACCACCGACACGCCACGCTTCAACAGTGCCGCGATAGCGGCGTCCCGGACCGACTGGATCTGCCGCTCGGTGTCGTGGCCGAGCCACACCCCGTCATGGCACATGCCGCGCAACTCGTCCCGGTTCACCCGAGCGCGCGACACCGGATCCTCGGCAACCCACGCCTTCGCGCGCGTCGTCTTCCCGCACGCAGGTAAGCCACGACAGATGACCAGTTCCGTCACGCGACATCCTCTGAGCGAGCGAAGGGGGCGGTAGGTGCAGGGCACGCGGCACGCCACGCCCGCAGCCGTAACTCGGCCAGCGCACGCTCCCGCTCGCCATCCGTGACGGCGGCGGCGAGACGCATCACTTCTCGTTGGAACGCGCCCGCGTGCTCGGACACATACTCGAACCGTTCCCGTCCTGAATGGTCAGCCGCGAGAACGGCGAGCCCAGTCATCTCCGAGAACGACTCGTTCACCTGTCCGCGCGCGGTGTCGGTCACGTCGCGCACCCAGCCGTGGAACTCGTCCGGGACGTTCTCCAGCCAGTCGCCACCGAGTGCCAACACCTCGTCGGCGCGGGCCGGGTCGATGCCGAGATAGGAACCCCAATGCTTCGGCTCCGCGATCAGGATCGCGCACGCCTGCACCGCCGCGACCTCCCACACGTTCCGGGCGTTCGTCCCCGTCAAGATCCGGTGCAACGCCACATAGTCGTCCTGCTTGATCTTCACACGCTCCCATGTCCCCTGGTAGACGACCACGACGCCTTCCGCGTTCGGGCGTGGCGGCAACCGGAGAGCGTCCGCGAGCGTGGCCGCGTCGATCTCCTCAATCCACGGCATCGCGCAATCACTCCAGGCGTAGTCGAGAGCCGGGAACCCTGTCTCGGTGACGAGAATGTCGAGCAGGATCAGGTCGTCGGTGTCGCCGTAGTCCACCACGATCCGGTTGGCTGCGTACACGATCTCGAACAAGTACGTCAACGCCGGATCCGGCATGAAGTTGCCGTAGCGGGCACGGAGAACCTGTGTGGCGTGCAACGCCTGCTCGGACATGAACGATCCGCGCGTCGCGACCGCCCAGCCATCACCAGCCGGGTAGAGGATCCCGAGCGAGCCGTCCGCCTTGTTGAACACGCGGACGGGAGCCTCCATATCCAAGCTGCCCTCGTCGTGCTCGCCGTAGTTGTGGAACTTCGGAAACGGCCGCGCCACCACCTCGCCGGACTCCACGCTGTAGATCAGGCCGCGGCACGTCCGGGTCACGTCGTCCCAGGCGCGGTCGGACTGGCACGCGGCGGTGTAGTTGAGAATCGCGAGCGGAAGCGACGGATGTCGTTGCTCGCGCACGTAGCCAGCCTCGATCCGTGCGGCGAGCAGTTCCGGGTCAACGATGTCGGCGAGAAGCACAAACGCACCCTACCACGTCTCGTATAGCTAGTCCATCACGCGGGAGTGAAACGGACTCCGATGCTTCGCGGCGTCTCGCGCCCCCTGCTGGTGGTTGAATACCGAGTGATGCAGGAACCCGTCACCGGCCCCGCCGCCACCGTCTACCTCGGCGCGTGGTTCTGCGCCGCACAGCGCGGGCACGGCCTGAACGCGGCCCGTGTGGCGAGGGACGCGCACCGCTGCCGCAACACCGCCGTCCGGGGCAGGCTGGGGTTCGCGTCGAGGGTGAATCGGCCGGTGATGACGCTGCCGTCGCTGGCTCCGCACGCGGTGCGGCAGACGCGGCAGCCGAAGCCGGTACGTCGCGGACGCGTCCTTCAGGAGCGCGGCAGACCCCGACTAGCGGGGGCGGTTTAGGTGTCGGTGCTTGTCGGCACCAGCCCGACCGACCTGTACGTCGCCGCGCAGGACCTCCTGACGGCCGCGTCGGATGCGTGCGACACCGTCCCGGACGCGGGCACCACGAAGGGCGGACACATCGTCCGCCAGTACGTCTCGCCGGGACTACCGCCCTGGGACGGCTGCCCACAACTCACCGTCCACGTCGGGAGCGCGGTGCTCGGAGACACGGCCCCGTTGCAGCCGCCGCTCCAGCCCGGCGTCCGCGAAGGCGCAAACCGGGCGGTGCGGCTGGTCGCGTTCACGGTCACCGTGCTCCGCTGCGTCCCCGTGATCGGCAACGTCGGCCCGAAAACCCCGTCACCGCAAACCATCTCGGATGCAGCGCAGGTGATCGACTCCGACCTGTGGGCGATCTGGAACCATCTCGCAGCCCTGAAACGGGCCGGGCTGCTGTTCCCGCCCGACAAGACGCGCGTCATGTTCTTCGACCCTGCCGTCGCGGTGAACACGTCCGGTGGCACTGGCGGCTGGCAACTTCAATTTCGAGTCGAGATGCCGTCGTACCCCTCATGACAGAGACGACCATCAGAACCTGTGAATGTGGTAAGCCGGTTGTGGCTAGAGGATTGTGTCACTCTCATTATCGGAAGGTGATGCGTTCCGAGCCTGATGGCGGCAGGTTGCGTAAGGCGGCGACGAATCGTTTCCTGGATTCGATCTCGCATGAAGGTGAATGCTGGATTTGGGCAGCCGCCCTAGACAATGGAGGCCGCCCGAAGATTTGGTGTGAGCGTACCTTTATCCCGGCTAAGAGATTTGCCTACGAGACATTCATTGGTCCTCTACCGACCAAATGGGTGAAGTCAGCGTGCGGGAACGTGCTCTGCGTCAATCCCGAGCACTTGAAGGTGAGCACGCATCTCGTGGGAGACGAGGAGACGAAGCCGTGCTCCAAGTGCAGGAAGGTCAAGCCGCGTTCTGAGTTCACCGTTGATGGTGGGTATCTGCGTGGGCCATGTAAGGAGTGCGAATCGAAACGAGATCATGGCGTGGCGCAGAGGAAGGCGAAAGCTAAGAAGTATGGGCTTTCTCTGGACGATTACGAGCAAATGCTGGCAGCACAAGGAGGGGTTTGCGCCATCTGTCAGAGGCCGGAGACATTCGTTACGAGGGGGACAGTTTCGTCTCTTGGTATCGACCACGATCACGAGACGGGGGTTGTCCGTGGGCTACTCTGCCGCCTCTGCAACGCTGGAATCGGTGGTCTACAAGATTCCCCTGAACTCCTAGAGCGGGCAGCGGAATACCTTCGCGGCTACGAGGTGTCGCCGTGAAGTTCGAGTGGAACAGCGCCGCGTTCACGGAGTTGCTGAACGGGCCGGTGATGCAGGATCTGACGATGCGCGCGATCCGGGTGGAGGCCGCGGCGAAACAGAACGCGACCGAACGGCCAGGCCCGAGAGTGCGGACAGGACGGTTGCGCGGCTCGATTACGTGGCATCAAAACCCGGCGAGTGCAGGACAAATGCCCTCCGTCGATATAGGAACAGCGGTGGTATATGCGCCGTTCGTGGAGTTGGGGCACAACGTCGTCAGAGGCGGGCGTGTCGTGGGCTACGCGCCTCCGAGGCCCTTCCTACGGCCCAGTCTAGAGAGTGCTCGTACGACCTAAATGCCGAACCGAAGTAAGGAGCAGACACGATGGCAGCAGTACCCGGATTGGCGATGGACTTCGATGTGGCGCGCAAGCAGCGCGCTACCCGCGACGCCAGGGATAGGGCGAAGCGGACGTTCCGGATCGGCGGCGAGACGTTCGTGTGGTCGCCGGTCGCGCGCCCGGAAGCGCTCACGGTATTGACGACGATCCGGCCGGGGAAACGCAACCCGGACGGCAGCTACGTCCTCGACGCGGACGGCGAGCCTGTCGATCGCGGCACACCGCTGCACGAGAGCGTGGAGATCATCGACGGGATCATCGAGGACCTGATCGAGGACGGCGACGACGCGCACACGCGCTGGCGTGAGCTTCGCACCCGCAAAGTCGATCCGATCACGCTGGAAGACATGCAGGAGCTGGTGCAGTGGCTGATCGTGCAGGTGGCGAACCGAACCCCTACTCAGCCGTCCTCGCCCTCCACCAATGGGCGTGGACGAACCGCAACAGCCTCGAAGGACGCCTGATCCTTGCCGGGCGGGAAGGGATAGACGACTTGACGCTCCGCCAGTTCGTGAACGTCGCCTACGTCGCGTTGACCGAGAACGCCCACCACACAAAGGAGGGCCAGGACGCGAAGCGGAAGCTCGACATGACGTTGTCGATGCAGCCTGCGACGGGGATGCTCGGCCAGCCGAACCGGAGGCACGCCGCGAAGAGTGTCGGCACCGACTCGCTGATGGCGCTGATGGGCGCACCCCCCGGAGCACCCGTTGCACCGTAGTCCGATTCACTCCCGCGTGAGACTCACTCTTAGGTTGAGGGTTAGCTGATGGCGGGCGAATCGGGGCAGATAGCGGCGGCGTTCGTCCGCATCTATCCGGACCTGAGCGACTTCCAGGCGACCGTCGAAGCAGGGGCGACACAGGCCGGGGACCAGATCGCTACCGGCGTGCAGGCGGGCTTGCGGGAGGGCGCGGCGGGGTTCGCGCCGACCGAGGGGCAGTTGTCGATGTTCGGGGCGGAAGCGGGCGCGAAGATCGGGGACGGGCTCGCGGCCGGAGTCGCGTCCGGGGTGGAGAAATCCGTGTCGGAACTGGAGGCGATCCCGGCGGCGGCGGCTGCCGCGGCTGAGGAGTCGGCGGCGGCGGGGAAAGCGGCGTCCGACAAGATGGGGAGCGGCTTCATGTCGGGCGGCATGGGGAAAATCTTCGGTGGCGGCCTGATCGCCGCGATCGGCGGCACCGTGCTCGGCCATCTCGCGTCCAGCGCGGCGGACACGGCGGAGCAGATGATGAAGCTCCAGACGGTGATGGGCCTGTCGGCGCAGCAGGCGCAACGGTTCGCGATCGAAGCGTCCGGGGCCGGATTGTCCACACAGAAACTGACGGTGATGGCGGGCCGTCTCGACAAGCAGTTGGCGTCGGCGTCGTCCGGGTCGGCGTCACAGGCGAAAGCCCTCGACCAGCTCGGGATCAGCGCCGACACGTTCGCGAACTCGAAAGCTCCCGAGCAGGCTGCGCTACTGGCGAAACACATTGCCGAGTCGAACCTGCCCGCGAAAGAACTGTCCGGCCTGGTCAAGAAATTCAACATCGACCCGGCCGCGCTCACAGGGGCGCACTCGTACGGCGACCTGCTGAAAGTGATCGAGAAGGGACTCCAGACGAGCGCGCAGACCGGGAACGCGTTCGCGCGGACACTCGCCCAGAACGGGATCAGCATCACCGCGTTCAAGGCGCAGAACTTCCCCGACCAGTTGGCGACGATCGCTGCCGCCTACGAGAAGGCGAAGACTCCGGCGCAGGGGTTGGCGCTCGTGATGACCGCGTTCGGTCGGCAGGGCGTCCAGATGCTGCCGATGATCCAGAACATGGCGATGCTGAAGAAGACCGCCGACGAACTGCATCTACCGAAGATCGATGAGCGCGGCGCGGAAGTGGCGGGGATGCAGTTCAAGGAGTTGGACACCTACGTCAAGTTTCTCGCGCAGGATCTCGCGGTCAAGTTGGTGCCGCCGATCACGGCGGTCGCGAAGAAACTGATCGACATCGCGACCCCGATCGTGGAGTTCGTGAAGCACAGCGCGGCGGCGCAGGCCGCTATCGCAGCGCTCGCGGGCGGATTCCTCGCGTTCAAAGCGGTCGGCGTGGTCGAGTCAATCTTCACGCCGATCATCACCGTGATCCGGAACCTGGTCACGCTGATCCCTGGCGTGACCGCGGAGATGGTCGGGTTGGACACGGCGATGGACGCGAACCCGATCGGGGCGGTCGCGGTCGCAATCGGCGCGCTGATCGCGGGCCTCGTGGTGCTGTACGAGAAGGTGCCTGCGGTACGGAACGTGATCAACGACGCGTTCTCCGGGATCAAAGCCGTCGTCGGGGACACCGTCACGTTCCTGGAGGGCTTGTGGGCGCGCTGGGGCGCGACGATCACCGCTGACACCGACAAGGTGTGGGGCGTCGTGAAACAGGTGGTGTCCGACGCGATCAAGGTGGTGTCCGCCGTTATCCAGACCACCGTGCAGGTGATCGAGGCGATCTGGCAGCGGTGGGGCTCAACAATCGAGTCGGTCGCGAGAACCTACTTCGACGCGGTGAAAACCGAGATTGAGACGGTCGTGAAAGTGATCGCCGACATCATCCGGATCGCGCTCGACCTGATCCACGGCCACTGGTCGAAGGCGTGGAAAGACCTGGAAAACCTCGTCTCCACCGTGTTCTCGGGGATTGAGACGATCATTCTGGATTCCACGAAGATCATGCTCACGCTCGCGGAAGCAGTCGGGAAAGCAATCCTGGACGGTGTGCTCGCAGGGTTGAAGGGGATCGCTGACCTTGTAATGAAGGGGTTGGGCAAGATCGGGGATGGGATCTCCACGATCGCTGCGGATGCGTTGAAGTGGGGAGAACAACTCGGCGAAACACTGGTGAAAGGCATCTTGTCCGGACTGGGTGGCCTCGCTAAGGATGTTGGCGGCGGTATCGTCAGTGGCCTGAAGGGGGCCGTCTCGTGGGCGGGCGGCATACTGCACGGCTCCGGCAACTTCCAGTTCACGAACGAAGCGGTCGGGGTTCCGATGGGGCAAGGCATCCTGGACGGGATCGACAAGGCGCTCGCCGGGAACGCGGTCGGGAAGAAGATGGCGTCGAAGATCAAGGACGCGACCGCCTCCGCGCTGGAATCTCTCCAGACTTCGTTCAAGAGCCTGGAGGCGAAGGCGAAGGAACTCGGCCCGTCACTAGGCGCTGCTGGGGAAGCGGCCCTCCAAAAGCTCCACGACGCGGTGGCGCACGCGGTCACCACTACCGACGTAACGAACGCTCGCGCGGCGATCTCGAAGGCGTCCGCGCAACTCTCTAGCGATCTAGCGACGTTGAAGCAGCACATCGCGGACGCGAAGGTATTCGACGGGTTGAAGACGCAGGCGGCAAAGCTCGGCCAGGACGTGACCCCGGCGATCACCGCGGCGATGAAAAAGATCCAGGACGAGATGGCGACTGTGGTGACCGTGTCTGGGCAGGCGAAAATCGCGTCGCAGGTGACGAAACTGAAGAACCAGATCGCGGCGCTGCTCCAGCAGATCAAGACGAAGATTTCGTCGGAGCAGTCCGCGTTCTCGTCCGCGTTCTCGCAGCTTGTCGCGCCGCTCGACAGCGCGTTCCAGAAGGCAACCCAGAAGGCGCTCGCGTCGATGCAGGTGATGGTGAAGACTGCGCAAGGGTCGTTCCTGTTCGGCGGCGCGGCCGGGTCCCTCACTCCCGCCGAAGTGCAGTTGCAGAACTTGCAGGCGGCCCATGACGCGGCGGCGTTGCAGGCGCAGCTCGCGGCGGATCAGGCGCAACTGACGGCTGACCAGGCGGGGAACGCTTCGGCTATCGCCGCCGCGCAGGACACCTACAACAAGGCTGCGGCGGCGGTGGACGCCGCGAAGAACGCTCTGCTCCCTGACCCGGCGTCGATCAAGGAGGCACAGGACGCGCTCGCGAACGCTGCCGCCGGGTTGAAGGACGTGACCGACCCCGGCAAGAACAGCAGCCAGACGCTCGCCGACACGCAGGCGATCGCGGAGGACAACTACAACATCCAGATCGCCGCGTTGCAGAAGACCGCCGACGCGGAGAACCAGGCCGCCCAGGACCAGTTACAGGCGGCGCAGTCGGCGTTCCAGGATCAGCGCGACCTGTTGCAGACGCAGATGGATCAGCGGCTCGCGATCCTGGAGAAGGGGATGGAGGACGGCACCCTGTCCGCGCAGCAAGGGATGGACGCGTTGAACGCGATCCTGACCGACCCGAACTACGCGTTGAACGCGAACGGTGCGGCGTTCGCGATCGGCGGCAACATCTACACCGGGTTGCAGGCGGGCTTGGCCCCGGTGTTCCAGCTTCTCACCCAGTTGCAGACCGACCTGTCGAAGGTGGGAGTGAAGATCGGTGGCGGCACGATCCCGTACACGAGTCCGGTCGTGACGACCACCACTCCGGCCGGTGCGACCAGCCAGGGGTCGGGGCCGTACATCGGGACGCTCACCGCGAACGATGTGAAGCAGCAGATCACCGACCCGATCGTGGACGCGCTCGCCACCCAGACGAAGGTGATCCAGGGGCAGCAGACAACCGTGAATGTGACTTCCAGTAACCCGATCTTGCAGCTCGGCGTGTCGGTGCCTAGATGACCGTTCTCGGTCAGCAGGGGCCGCTGCCGTATCTCAGTCTGGCCGGGGTCGAGATCGCGAACGAGGCGCGCACGGTCGCGTACCTGTTGAACGGGCTCGCGGACGGGTCGCAAGGCCACTTCGTGATGGGCGACGGGTCCCCCTGCTCCGTGCTGTACCGGCTCAACTCCACGAACTGCACCCCCACCGTGTTCGTCAGTCCGGCCCACGATCCGGCACCCTGGTACGACGCGACCGAACCCGGATCCGCCAAGTTCCTCGGCCTCGTCCTTTTGGACATTGAGGGGTACGACTCCACGATCTTCCGGAACGTCGTCAACCGCTACACCGGTTTGGGCGGCGGAACGTTCGGGTCGCAGCAGCGGAACCCCAGGGTGTGGAAGTTCCACGGCGTCATGATCTCCGCCGACGACACCGGCACCGAGTACGGGCTACGGTGGCTCACGCAGCAGTTGCAGGCGTCCGAGTGCGACACCTGCGACACAACGAACCTGACCGTCCGTCTGGTTTGTCCGCCAGGTGACTGTTCCGACGATTCGCTGGGGAAGTGGACATCGTACGAGGTGGCGCTCACCTCGGGGCCAACCGAGGGAAGCCTGATCACAGGCCAGACGGACGGGTATATGGGCGGCCAGCGTGACGCGATCCTGGTGGAATTCACGCTTACGGCCGGTAACCCGTTCCTCTACCGCGACCCCGAACCGTGCCTTACCGCAACGATCGGGGCCGGGGTATGCGACGACATCTGTGAGTTCCTGTTCGGAGGCGGAAGCCTCACCGACTGCTGCGACGTGTCCGCTCCGGCGCAGGGCGTCACAGGCGCGATCGCGGAGTTCACAAACAACAGTTCGACCGACTCGGGCAGCGTGTTCATCTCCTACTACCCCGGCTGTAACAGCGCGTCTGCTGGAGCGACGATTGTGGTTGACACTGTTCCGGCGTCTTCGACCGTTACGGTGGACTCGGCGCGGCACACCGTCACGATCACGCAGGCGGGTGTCACCTCGGACGCGTTCGACCTGCTTGTCCTGGCGGATGGAGAACCCGTCGAGTGGGTCGAGATCCGCGACTGTGACCAGGACGGCTGCTTCTGCGTCGGCCCCTACTCCTGCTTCGCCGGGTCAGTGACCGCTGTAGTCACCTCACAGAACAGGCAGGGCTAACGTGGAGACGCTCGGCTGCGGCGTCTACGAGGCGTACATTCAGCCGCGAGGAGGTACAAGAGAGAAGACGCCGTTCCCGTGGTCGCAGATCGGGTGGGCACGCGTCCTCGATGACACCTCGCAAGCATCCGTGGAAGCGGACGGCACCTGCGGCATCCCGGACGGGGATATACGTTCCTGGCGCGACGAAATCTCGCTGATCCGTGACGGCGAACAGGTCTGGGTTGGGCCGGTCTACCAGCCGGTCGGGAACCCGAACCAGTTGCCGAATCAGTTACGAGCGGCGGCGCGCGATCTGACGGCCTGGTGGGATCACCGTCTGATCCACCAAGACCACGACTACACGGGAAACCCCACCGATCTCGCGACCATCCTTCAGACGCTGTCTGACGATGCGATGGCTCCCGACAACACCCCCGGATTGTTTGTGACCGCAACCTTGTGCGGCGTGCTCGGACAGCCTCAGATCCTTGCGGCGCAGTACCAGATGGCGGGACAACAGATCCGGACGCTCACCAACAGCGGAGTGGACTGGACGTGTGTAAACCGTGACGTGCTCTGCGGCGGCAGCGTCGTCCCCACGGGGGCGATCACTCCGACGTTCACAGACGAACATTTCGTCACCGTCCCTACCGTCACCGTGGACGGATCGGTGCAGGCGAACCGCGTTATCGTTACCGGGGCAGGGACAGGAGTGGCGGGTTCCACTGTTGTCGGGGCGGCAGGTCCTGATACGGCGCTCGCGATGGAGGACGGCCTTCTGGAGCAGGTGGTGCAGGACACGTCGATCCAGGACAACACCACCGCCGCGTCCGCAGCTTCGTCACGGCTGATGCTGACGAAAGCCGCTGTCACCGTCACAAACGCGCAACTCGATCCGTCAGCGCCGTTCCCGATCTCGGTGCTGGTGCCAGGAGCTACCTGCTACCTCGACCTCGCCAAGACCGTGATCCCGGTGTCAGGACAGTTCAGGCTCGGCGGCTTGCAGGTGACAATGCAAGTGGGCGGCATCGAACAGGTAGTGGCGAACTTTCAGCCTGTAGGCCAGACGTGAACCGGCAGATCCCGACCGCCGACAAGGCGACCGAGAAGCTGCTGCGCGACATCCTCGACCAGCTGGACAAGCTGAATCGGGGCGCAAGTTTCGCTGGACGCGTCAGTTTCGGGGACGTTATCCAGATCGGAAACATCACGATCACAACCTCAGGCGACACCGTCAAGTTCCAGAACGTCCAAGACGGTAAATCCACCACCCTCACCCTCACCTGATGCGGGATTCACGCTGGCGTGACGCGCCCGCGCTGGCGCGTACTCTAGAAGGAGACAACGTATGGGATGCACAACCAACTCGAACAGCATCGACCTCTCCGTCGCGTCCGGAGTACTGGAGGCCGACCTCGTTGTTGACCCGGCCGCAGGTAAATCCCCGAACCAGCTTGTCGTAGACTCGACCGGGGTGTACGTCCCTTCTGACGGGTGGGTGCCTTTGGGGGCGACGCTCGCCTACTCGTCCGCCGACGCGCCAACGTTCGTGGCGACCACCAGCCTCGACCTCACAAGCTTCATCGGTCCTGGCGACCGGCTCAGGCTCGTCCAGTCGGCCACCAACCTCTACTTCCTGATCACCGCTATCACCGCGGGGACGGTCACCCTGTACGGCGGCACCGACTACACGCTCGCGAACTCGCCGATCACGGTTCCGTACTTCTCGAAAGCGAAAAGCCCGATCGGGTTCCCGCTCGACCCGGCGAAATGGACGCAGACGCTGAAAGACGTAGCGTCGCGGCTCCAGACGAACGCCGTGAACGGCACCTGGTATAACCCCGGCTCAGGGGCACTATCGATTTCGCTTCCGATCGGTTGCTGGAGTGTGGGATGGCGTGCCCCTGTCTTCGGGGCGAGCAACGACGACGTGTTCGCGACGCTCTCCACCGCGAACAACTCCGAGTCGAACACCGATTTCAGCACCTACATCGGTTCGAACCCGAACACCATCACCCAGACGGTCGCGGCTGTCCCGTTGACGCTCGCCGCGAAGACGCCCTACTACCTGAACGTGAAGTCCGACAACTCCGGCGGTTCCACCTCGATCGGGTTCCGCGGCGACCTGGCACCGATCGTCATTCGTGCGCTCAGCGCGTACCTGTAACTACCGTTGACAATCCCCAACCCCATGCTATCCTGCTATATAAAAGGTTGGAGGTTGACATGAAAAAGACAGTTCTCGCCATCGCCGTCGCAGCTTCTGCTGTAGCCGTCTTTGGTGTATCCACGGCAGGGGCGGCAATCACCTGTTCCACCGACATCGCCGCCGCCGTCGCGAACGCGACCGTCACCAACATGGGGTACAACTGGTCGTCCGCGGCGCAGCCGAACCCGGACTGGGACGTAGACATGACCGCCACGATCAACGAGAGCGTGGACGTGTACGCAACCTCGGACGCGGACGCACGCTCCCAGGTGCAGACACTCCTGGAGAACGAGAAGGCGTCGCTCAACTGTGACGGAGCATCCGCACAGACGGGTTCCGCGACTTCTAGCGGCACCCCGTCCGCGAAAACGACAGCGCTCACTCCCGCCGACACGCCGTACGCGGCGGCGGCACGGTCGCTGCTCGCGTCCGCCACCGTCCGCTACGTCGGAGACTCGTGGGGTCCGGTACCGATCTACGAGATCGACCTGGTGGCAGCCCTCAACATGAGCCTCGACGTGGCCGCGTGGGGGGCCGAGGCAGCCCGCACCGACCCGAGCGTCGTCGCGATCGTCGCGGAAACACTGTGGGAGAGGGCAGGTTCTCCGCCAGCACCCGAAGCACCATCTGCCACCGCCACCGGCCCGTCCGGTGGCACAACTGGCGGAACGACCACATCTACGCCAGCAACTGGAGACGCGACCGGCACCACCACAACCGACGATACGGCCGATCCGGTGCTTGTTCCCATCAACGGAAGGATGGTTGTGGCATGAGCGACCCGTCCCCGCAGGCGCAGGAACTTGCAGCGTCCGCCCCGATCACGAACTGTGGCACACGTTGGGGGAAAACACCGCTCTGGTCAGCCGACCTGGTGGCAGCTCTAGACATGAGCATCGACTTCTACGCCGCCGACGAAGACGCGGCTAGAGCGGCCCTACCGCAGATCATTCAAGACGAACTCGACAGGAGAACGAATGGCTCGTAAGGTGCTCGTGGAAGGAAGAGTGCATCTCTACCCAGGGATCAGCCCCGGCAGGCAGGTGCTTGTGGACCCGACCGACCCGTGGATGCGCGGGCAAGTCGCGGCCGGGAACCTCGTCGTCGTGAACGAGAAGGACCGCGCACTGTTCGAGGACAAGCCGGAGCCCGAACAGCTCTAGGTGTGACACCCGCCCCGTCGGGGAGAATACGGGGCATGTGGCGGTGTGGGGATTGCGGGTAGCGCGTGCGGAGTTGGCTGCGCGCCCTGGACAGGTGGCTGCGCCAGGAACTCGACCTGTGGTTCGCGACCGTCGCCCGCTATATCGGCTTGGTGATGTGCCTGTACAGTGTGTTCATCGACAAGCTCCACACCCCGGCGTTGTTGACGGTCGCGGCCGGGCTCGTGTTCATGAAATCCGTGATGAAGGGCGGCGAGTGATGGTTATAGGTGCGGCGGGATGGGCACGCTAACGTCATGGCCGCCGCCGCTCGTTTCCTCGCCCGCATCCGGGAGAGGTTGCGATGCCCGGTTCGTCTAAAGTCACCGCCGTCCCGGTACCTGGCGCTCCTCTACCTAGCGGTGTTGACGCTCGGCTCGCTCTCAGTCCAGTTCGCGGTCGGGGCAAACCTGCAATGGTGACCTGGCTCCGCTATCGGCCGCTACGGCTCGGCGTCTACGCAGCGATCGTCGCCGCAGCGACGCTCGTCGTCCAGTTCCACTAGCGGCGGCGCGGCTGCCGGTTCGCGAGCAGCCGTGCGGCGCGGGCGCGCAGCTCGCCGTCCTCTTCCGGGTCGGCGGCGATCTGTTGTAGCCTGTGCAGGCTTGCGCGCGGGTTCACGTCGATCGGTAGCTCGCCACTGTAGAACGCCTCGGTGCGGCCGAGCGCGGTGACGAGGTTGTCCGCGACGCGTAGCTCGGTGTGCCGGTAGCGGACGCGCATGATCCCCTCGATCGTCTGCGCGCTCACACCGGATTGGCGGGCGAGCGCGTCCATGCCTGTCTCGTGGCCGTGGTGGTGGCGGCGTGGGATCCCGGCCCCGGCGAGGAGTTCGGAGAGCCGTTCTGTCGCGACGATGTAGCTGTCACGGGAGCCGTCTGCCACAGACGGCAGAGTAACCCGTATCTCGGACGGTGACCGTCTAGTTGAACGTGAGAGTCACCGCAGACGGCACGCCCGTGACGTGTTCGGCCATGCTCCCCACCCTTGTTTGAGCCAGCCTCGGTAGGCGACGAGGATCTGGACGGCGGCGGGCCACCGTCCGGCGGGGCCGTACCGTTGCAGGAACTCGGGGCCGTACGCCTGTTGGAAGGTGGCGTCCATCTGCATACCGCCGCCGTACCCGGCGTTGTGGGCGTCCCACGCGGCTTCGCCCCACCCGTACCGTGTTGGGGTGCGCCAGTAGCGGTGCCCGAATAGGACGTAATCGAGATGGGAGCCGGGCTGCCAGTGGGTGCTGTAGAGGTATCCGCTGTGGACGCAAAGGGCGTCTTGGACGAAGCTGGCGGGCGGGACCTCTGATGCTGTTCGTGCGGATGCCGTCGGTGTGAACAGGGCCGTGACGGCGGCGGCGAGGAACACGGGTAGCTGCACATTCTCTCCAGTCCGGGCAGGACGCGCACCGCAGCGGTGGTGCTCTCGGGGCTGCTTGTGCGCCTGTCAACGTCTGGGCCGTCTGGCGTGCCTCACTTTCGTCGGGGGACTCGGGGGATGCTAGCGCCCTGCGGGGGCGTCTATCACGCCAGCGTGACGACCTCGCTATGCGAAGTCAAGCAGCCACCCCTTGCGTTCGTATAGCGGAACGGCTAGAGTGGGGGGACGTGGACGAGCACTCGTTCGAGATGGAGTACGGCCCCGAAGAGCGATACCGGCTCTACGTTCGGCGCGGCCAAGACCTGCGGCTGCTCGCGACGATGCCCGACCCGCAGTCGGCCGGGGTCGCGCTCGCCACCCTGCACAGCGAAGGCGAATGGGGCGACCACGACCGTGTCGGGCTCCTCGACGGCGTCCAGCACGTCTGGCTCGTCAACCCATTCTGCACCGGCCAAGCACCCGTTCACTTCAGCGGGAGAGGAGAACCGAGATGACCGAACAGGCGAAACCGACGGTGGTTGAGGCGCTCTCCGCTGTGATGGCGGACTGCATCTTATGGTCAGGAGCGAAAAGTTCCAACGGTTATGGGCAGACCACCAGGAACGGGCGACAGGTCGGTGCTCATCGCGCGGCATACGAGGATGCATATGGACCAATTCCGGCAGCGCACCACGTTCACCACATTTGTCGTCGTCGGGCCTGCGTGAATCCGCTTCATCTTCTATCCGTAGATCCATACGACCACGAAAAACTAGACGAAGGACGCAACTCCGCTAAGACGCATTGTAAGTACGGGCACCTTTTGGACGATGCCAATACGTATTACAGGCGTGACCGTCCTGGGCAACGTCAATGTCGTAATTGTGTTCGAGATGCAACTCGTCGCTATCGCGCCAAGAAAAGGATGGCAGCATGACCGATCCCGTGACACCCTCTGTGGTTCAGGCGTTGACGGCCGTAATGACCGACGTGCAGTCCATCTCGAAGGACTCGCGGAACACGCAGCAGAACTTCAACTTCCGAGGGATCGACGCGGTAGTGAACGCGGTTGGGCCGGTGCTCAGGAAGCATGGCGTTGTCGTGGTGCCGGTGGACGCCGACTACACCGAGGAGCGGTACGCGACCAAGACGGGGACACAGATGCGTGGCGTCACGGCGACGATCCGGTTCCGGTTCTACGGGCCTGCCGGTGACTACATCGACGCTGCCGCGCTCGGAGAAGCCGCCGACGCTGGGGACAAGGCCGTCCCGAAGGCGCACAGCGTTGCGTACAGGACGTTGCTGCTTCAGGCGCTCTGCATCCCGACGGACGAGCCCGACCCGGACGCGGAAGCGCACGAGCGCGGCGAGGCCGCGGTTGCTGCGCCTCCGGCCCCGTTGAAGTGGCCGGACTGGACTGCCGCGATGGTCGAACTGGGCGTCACCGACTCCGAGAAGTGGCTGCAGGACGCGACCGAGCACCTGCACGGCACCCGCAGCCTGAAAGACCTCTCTTCGGAGCAGCGTACGGAGATGATCCGGCTCGCGTTCGAGGCGGTCGATCTGTTGCGGGCCGCGGCGGTGGTGGACGAGAAGACACTGACGGGCGTGTTCGCGTCCGTGTTTGCGCGTCCCGAAGAGGCCGACGATCTGCCGCCGTTCTAGATGGCGCACCGGAACGGCAGAGTCGGGAACCGGGCGCTGCTTGCGGCGCGCGCCGTCGCGCTGCGGACGCAGGGACGGACGGGACGCGAGATCGCGGACCTGCTCGGCGTGTCGCGTTCGTACGCGGCCGACCTGTACTCCGACCCGTCCGGTGAGAAGGCGCAAGCGCGGAAGGATTCGTACCGGCAGCCGTGCGTGGACTGTGGCGCCGAGACGAGCGGGGCGAAGGGCCGGAAGCCCGAACCGCGCTGTATGCGCTGCGCGAACGTCAAGAAGGGGATCGACAAGACGAAGTGGACGCGCGACCGGATCGTCGCCGCAATCCGCTGGTGGGCGGACACCTACGGGGAGCCGCCCGCGATCCGCGACTGGAACCCCCATTCGGCGCGCACCGTGCTCCATGACGAACCTCGCGCCCGACGCTTCGACAAGCACTTTGCGGCGGGGGAGGTGCCGTGGTTCAACAGTGTCGTCTACCACTTCGGCACCTTCAACGCCGGGATCGAGGCGGCCGGGTTTACGCCACGGGCCGCTAACGGTGGAGGCGGGAACGTGAAGCGCAACCGCCGCTACGGGAAGGCGAAACCGCATCCCGGCGCTCACCGCGTCTACTGGCACACGACAGGGAAAGGAACGAAGATCATGCAAGCACTCGTGCTCCGCAAGAACGGCGGCGGCTGGGTTGAGGTTGGAACCACCGAAGCAAGGTCGTACGTGGACGCCGTCGAGAACGTCGCCACCGAGCCGGGCGACTACATCGCCGTCCCGGCCGCGCAAGTGTTCACCGTCGCGGCGGTGTCGAAGCTGGCCGCTACCCCGCGGACGTGACCCCGCCAGCGCCTCTCCGTGACGGCGGCGGCGGGAAGCCGCCCGCCTACCTCCGCGTCGTCCGGCTGCTCACCGACAGCGACATCCGCGACGAGCTGCGGCTCGGGAAGGGCGGCGACGGGTTCCAGGCCGCCCTTCGTGCCGAAGCCGCGAAGCGCGGGCTGAAGCTGTGAGCCAGTCACGGATGGTTGGCGGCCGGTTCGACCCGAAGCCGTGCCCTGTCTGTTACGCCCCGATGCGGGCTGTCGGGGACGGGTACGAGTGCGAACGGCACGGGAAACCAGCCGCCCAGCCCGCGAAAGCATCGGAACCCGTTTCACGCGGGCGTGACGGAACTTCCCGCACGTAGCGCACTTTTCGGGTAGCCGACCCTTCCAGCGTGTCCCTCGCGGTGCGGTAGAATCGCGACCATGTAGGAGCCTAGAAACGACAACGGCCGCCCCACCCGCAAGGAAGGCGACCGTTGTCTAAACAACATGAGGTGATGGGTGTGAGTGTACCTGACGGTGCGGCGGTCAAACCTCCCGAACGGCGCGCGGTATGAGCGTCAAGGTGATGTCGGAGGTGTTCGCCCACTCCGAAGCAGAGCACGCTGCACGCCTCGTCCTCATCGTGCTGGCCGACAGAGCCTCCGATGACGGCATAGCGTGGCCAGACCAGGATGAGATCGCAGCGAAGGCGAAGGTGAGCAAGTCAGCGCTGCGAACAGCCCTCCGCTGGCTAGAGGACCACGGTGAGATCGAGACGAGACAGGCGCAGCGAGGGCGGAAACGGATCAACGTCCACCGCATCATCGTCGGCGCGATCATCGAGCACGAGCCGAACTACGACCGGCTCCCCTTCGACATCAACAATCCGTTCGGACGACCGCCAGAATCTGGCGCTGGTGAAGCGACGGACGACCGCCAGAATCTGCGCGGACGACCGCCAGAATCTGGCGCTTTTGAGCAGCCCTGTCCTTCTATAGGTCTTGAACCATCAGAGAATCACCAGTTAGATATCTCTGCCCCTCCTAAGATTCTCGCTTCCGAGAACGGAAAAAACGATGCGCTCGACGCGCTCGCGGAAGTATGCGACATCAAGCCGCACTCCCGCCGCCTCGTCCAAGCGGTCGTCGCACTCAACGGGCGCAAGGCACATCCGGACGAGGGCATCCGGTGGCTCTACTGGCAGGAACTTCTCGACTGGGCGACGACGCCCGAACGCGAGGCGAAGCTCCGAGAACTTCACACCGACCCGACACAGTTCGCGGCGTATCTCGCCAGGGCGATCCGGCAGCGCGGCGAGGAGGCGAAGCGCAGGTTCCCGGATGTGACGTTCGGGCCGCAGAAGTTCCGGGACTGGTTCGTGGACCTCGCGGTGGACGAGACGCAGGATCGCCCGCAGGAGCCTGTCTACTCGAAGTTCGGGGTGCGGCTCTACCAGGCCGGGGAGGATGACGGATTCTCGTGGGACGACGCGGCGTGAGCGCCGCCCCCGTCCCCGCACCATCGGGCGACATCCCCCCGCAAAACCTTGACGGTGAGGCGTCGGTGCTCGGCTGCATGTTGCTCGCGAAAGGCGCAATCGGTGCGGTAGCGGAAGTCCTCGACGCCACAGACTTTTACCTCGACTCGAACGCGCGCATCTACCGGGCCATCCTCGACCTCGACATCGCCGGGGGGCCGGTGGACGCGGTGACGGTCGTGGCGGAACTCGACCGGCGCGGCCAGCTCGAACAGGTCGGCGGCCGGACGCGCGTGTTCACGCTCGCCCGGCTCGTCCCGCCCGTCTCGAACGCCCGCCACTACGCGGAACTCGTCCGAGAGGCAGCAACCCGTCGCGGTCTGATCCAGGCTGGGGGTGAGATCGCGCAGCTCGGCTGGGAGGGCGAAGGCGAGATCGCGGAACTCCTGGACGGGGCGGAGCAGCGCGTGTTCGAGATCGGGCAGCGCCGCGACAGCCGCGAAACGCCGCTCGTCGGCGACCGTCTGGACGAGACGTGGCAGCGCCTCCAGGCACTCTCCGCCCACGGCGGAGGCATGAGCGGTGTCCCGTCCGGGTTCCGCGACCTCGACCGGCTCACGTCCGGGTTCCAGCCCGAGAACCTGATCATCCTCGCAGGGCGTCCTTCGATGGGCAAGACGAGCTGCTGCTTGACGGTCGCCGCGCATGTCGCGCTCCGCCAACAGCGCCCCGTCGCGTTGTTTTCGCTGGAGATGAGTCACAGCGAGATTCAGGCCCGGTTGTGGTCGATGGAGGCAATGGTGGACGGCCTGAAGTTCCGGTCGGGTGCGCTCACCGTGGAGGACTGGGGGAGGCTCAACAACGTGTCGCAGTCGCTCCGCGACGCCCCGATCCTAGTGGAGGACGCTGCGGCGCAGACGATGCTGGAGATTCGCGCGAAAGCACGGCGGGTCGCCGCGAAACACCCGGACTTGGCACTCGTGATCGTGGACTACATTCAGTTGATCGCGTCGCACGGCCGCCAGGAGAACCGCAACCTCGAAGTCGCCGCGTACAGTCGAGCCCTGAAAGTCCTCGCCCGCGAACTCGGGGTGCCAGTGCTGGCGTTGTCACAGCTTTCCCGTGACGTGGAGAAACGCCACGACAAGCGCCCGATGCTCTCCGACCTGCGCGACTCGGGCTCGCTGGAGCAGGACGCCGACCTCGTCATGTTCCTCTACCGGGACGAGTACTACAACGCCGAGGACGCCATGATCGACGGGACGGCGGGGGTGTGCGAAGTGAACTTGGCGAAGCAGCGGAACGGCCCGACCGGGACGATCAAGCTGCACTTCGAGGAACGCTACGCCCGCTTCGGCGACATGACGTACCAGTGACCGCGACGCTTCCGGACCTGATCGGGCAACTCGCCCGGAACTGGCCGCACCAGGAACTCGACCGCGTCCAGTACGAGAGGGAACTAGCCGACTGCCCGCTGGACGCTCTCGCTGCGGCGGTGCGGGTGCTGCTCAGGGTGCCTCGGGAGTGGCGTCCGGGGATAGGGGACGTGCGCGCCGCCGTCGCGGAGAAACTGCTCGCGCTCCCGTCCGAGCGGGATGCGGCCCGCCAGGTGGACGCCCGCATCGCGTGGGCACGCGACAGGCAGGGCGATCCTCCGCCTGTCCATGCGCTCGTCCGCGAAGCCGTCGCCCATGTCGGCGGCTGGCACTCGATCCGTGCCGCCGACCGGCCCGAAGTCGTACGCGGCCAGCTACTCCGCTTCTACCGCGACGCCCGCCAAGCCGAGATCCGGGAGACGGCCGCGCAGGACATGGACGCCATCACGCCCGCGTGACAAACCGCTTGACTTCGTATAGCTAGCGTGCTAGATTGGGGTTGTCAAGGAACCCCAAGGAGGCACGAGATGCAGCCCAAGTTGAACCCCGACCGTCACCCGCAGACCAATGGTGGCCGCATGGTCAAGCGCGGCTACACCTACGACATCGAGTGCGCAAAGACGACGCACCGCCTGCGGCTCGCGCAGTCCATCCTCACAGGCATGGGCGTCACGGCGACGCTGCCCGAGCACGACGACAAGTGCATACTCTCGCCCGCGCAGAAGTTCAACCGCTGCTTCGGCTACAGCTACAACTGCACCTGCGGAGTTGGCGTCGATCCCGCCCCAACGTGGCCCGAGTGGACGACGGGCGAGATGTTCGACCTCGCCTACAGGCTCGCGGACGAGGTACAGACTGAGCGTGGCGCGCACAACCAGCGCGATGCGCAGGCCGCGAAGCGCGCGCGGGTAGCGTGACGGCGAGGCGCGGCATCTGCAACACCTGCGGGAAGGAGCTTAGACTCCTTCCCAACGGCACCATGAAGGTGCATCCCGATCCCTTTCGGAAAGGCTACTCCTGTAAAGGATCGCGGGTAGCACCGGAAACCGAGATTCAGCGGCGGTGCGGGTCCTTGACAGTCCTGCCTCCTGCTGCTGACTATGGGGACGCCCGCGTCTAAAGGGGCCGCGCGGCGTCCCCCGCATAGCTATAACCCGTATAGCGTGCTATCGTTCCGGCTATATGCCAGAACTAGTCCAACTGTTTGTGAGGCTCGAATCCGCGACGACGGGGGAACGGTTCGCGCCTATCGGGTTGCGGGAGGCGATCGTCGCGAACGCGATCCGGCTGGACGCGAACCTGAACGACACCGCCGTGCAAGAG
>Ga0265338_10000446_pt1 | contig 73613 bp, 102 predicted proteins | sample 42126metaG_FD_193579 | JGI IMG/M metagenome (GOLD analysis project Ga0265338, IMG submission 193579) | Rhizosphere microbial communities from Carex aquatilis grown in University of Washington, Seatle, WA, United States - 4-21-26 metaG | ecosystem: Host-associated > Plants > Roots > Rhizosphere...
TTTAGTGGGACTTCTGGAGGCTGTTGCGGAGCGTATAGACTTTATCGCGCCCGGGATGGCGGGTTGGGACGACATGACGGAAGGTAAGATATGCCGTAAAGCCGCCCGCGAGATTGCAGAGTTGCGGGATACGTTGAAACAGCGCGACGAAAACTTCGATGCTCACTACAACAATCTGGCCGACAAGTACGAAGAAGCCGAGGGTGCCGTAGCAGAGTTGCGTAAATCTAACTTTAGCCTCTTGGCCGCAAACGTACAATTGGGCGTAAGGATAGACGCAGCCGAGAAAACCATCGTAGAGTTGCGGCAGCGTGAGAGGGCGCTGCTTTGTGCCTGTTGCGGCGGCCCGTTGCCCGCAGTATTCGCGCCCGTAACCTGCGAGGGTTGCCCGAGCGATATTGTTTGGGATAGCGAGAACCGCAGCGAACACCCCGACTACGACCACGACTTTCAACCGGAGTGGGCAAGGGCCGGAGCCATACTCGATAAGGCTCCATTAGAACAAGCAGCAGCCCATCTTACCGCTTGCGCTGGTTTGGCATGATTGGTTGGGCATCCGGTGTCGGTGTAATCGCATTTTCAATGCTTCTTATTGTGGATTCGGTTATTAACGCTTGCAAACGGAAGGAACCATGAGCAAAAGCACCGCCCCCTACACCTCCGAGGATGCCGCAGAGTGCAAGCGGATTGAAGCGGCGTTAGATGCTCAACAGAAAGCCTGCTGTCTACATATTCCGTGTGACGAGCATAAGGTTTTTGTTGAGGCCAAATCGGCCCTCGAAAAGGCGGGGCGAGCGATAACGCGGCTTGAGTCCGAGGCAATGTGTGAATACTGCCAGCGCGGCGAACACTCCCACGACCTCGACGGCGAATGTGGAACGCGAACCGACCAATATTGCAAGTGCGCTTGGAGGGCAAATAATGGCTGACAGCGTTTTAATAACCCAACTACGCGGTCTCTGTCCGGCAGTAATGTTGCCGAAGTGCAAGCCGGGCGAAGGCGTTTGTATCCCTTGTCGTGCCGCAGACCGCTTAGAGTGGCTTCAAGCAGAACAGAGTGAGTTGTGTCACAGAATAATGAGCATAAGCTCGACTGCCTCGCGGGAATACTTACTCGCTAAAAATATCATCGCTATACTCAAAGCCGCTTGGAGGGCAAATAATGCATGAAATGACGCTTCGTTATATTGCGGGATTCTCGCTATTGGTAGCGGTTCTGTTGGCGCTATTTTGCCCCGTAATAGCCGAGGCACTATGGATTTTGAAGAAACGTTTGGACGCTCATAGCCTACAAAAAAGCGCAAGGTATTCTCCACCCAAAGACGACCCACGCTTGGAGGGCAAATAATGGCTGCTGATGAGTTTTGTAATCCGAAGAAGTTTTTATGGTGGACGTACTCGGCCCACGACTGGCAAGATTTTCAAGGCATGAACTGGGATTTGCCCGGCTATTCCCGCTGTAGACTATGCGGAAAGGAGAGCCGATAAATGGCTGCTGATTTAGTGGAACGGCTTTCGCCGGAACGCATGGCGCTGCTAACACGCGACCTCGAAGCGGTTGAAAGTGCTGGCATACTGCGTTGGAAGGCCGACCTGGAATGGTGCGAAGTCAAGGCGCTTCTCAGCGAGATTGCAGAGTTGCGGCAGCGTGAGAGGGGCCTGCGAGCGGTTCCGAAAGCGAGCCCGCGAAAAGCAATCTCGGCGGACTACGCGACTGGCTACAATCATGCACTCGAAACGGTCCTCGCCATACTCGATAAGGCCCCAACAGAAACGAAGGACAGTAAATGATAATTTTAGAAGGACCGGACTGTTCCGGCAAGACTACACTCGCACAGTTTCTGTGTGGGAAACTGAGCGCTCATTTCGAGCACATTGGTCTGCCCCCGCCTGGAGTAAGGCACTGGGACATCGTACGGGACAAGCTGTTAACTTGCCCCCTTAACACCGTCTACGACAGGATGATTGTCGGCAGCTACGTCTTTAAGCAGTTCAAGGCTGACAAGCACAACTTCAACGGCGTAACGGGGTCTGAGTTGACCTCTTGGCAAGAGCTGATGGAGGCGCTCTACCCGAAGGCGCTCATCATCGACTGTTTCGCACCGTATACGACGTTGCTCAGACGTTTCAAAGACAGGGGTGACGACTACGTCACAGAGAATGAGTTAGGTCTGAGTGCCCGGCACTATGACGATGTCTGGCTGCATTGGGCCGAGTTCAATAGCAACATCCTAATCTTCAATAGCGAAACGATGACCCTCGAAAGTTTCTACCGGGAGAACCTGAGCGCGATAGAGCTAGCTCTGTCGTCCACCGCAACGCCCAACGCAGCAATGCGGAACGTAATCAAAAATCACATGGGAGATATTAGTTGAACGTCAGAATAGACGCCGCCGACGCCGCAGAAGCGTACCAACAGCTGTTAGCTTCGCTGCTGCAAACAAACGTAGCTAGCGTGCCCGGTATCGCAGTTGAGCAGATTAACACTACCGTGTCTATCTGGCACCCGGAGCGCTTGCTGATAGGCTCCACGGCGCGCAAGTTCAACTACCGTTCGCAAATCAGCGAGGGGTTGTGGAACATGACGAATACGGATGCGATTGACTTTCTCTGTCGCTACAACTCAACCATTCCGAGGTTCGTGGAAGACCAAGAACCGGCCCAAAGACACCGCGCTACGTGGGCGTACGGTCCCTACATCCACAATCAGTTCCATCGCGTAGTTGATGAGTTGATTCAGGACCCCGACTCACGTCGTGCTCGCATCAGCATCCAGTATAGCGGAGAGAGGGGCACACCACCGTGTCTCAGCTACCTCCAATGGTTCGTACGTGGAGGCAAGCTCATCCAGGTAACGCATATGCGTAGCAACGACGCATGGCGTGGCTTCCCTCTGGACATCGTCCAGTTTGGGCTGATGGGTCACATCGTTGCTGCGGCACTGGGTGTACCGTTCTCGCTGCTCATCCACCAGGCCGACAGTATGCACATCTACATTCCTGACCTCGCACACGTGATGGAATTCATTGAGGGTCGACACACGCCTTACACGCTGCCCTACGTAGGGCCACATGCGCTGGGCACCGCTATTCGAGGCGACGTGCTAGCGTTCGTGGAGAAATACGGGCACCGCGACCAAACTTGTCTCAAGGTGTGGAACCCCGAAGAAGGCGCTCACACGAGTCAAAAGTTGGATTACAGCCGGGTCCCGGGGCTGGAAAGTTACGCAGCCCTACTTACGGGCGACTACCTTAGCCCGAATTTTGAGGCCCCCTATGCTAATTTGAAGATGGGCGACTACGGCATTGGCTGGTAGAGTTATAACGGACGCTGATGGCGTCCGTGAGCTGTTGCGCGCTATCTATGACTCGTACGAGTGCGCTATCGACACCGAAACCACGGGCCTGTACTGGGCGCTGGGCCAAAAGGCGTTCCTTGCAACCTTTGCGCCTAATGAGACGGACGCCTATCTCTGCGCGGACCCGAAACTGGTCTACGAAATCATGGACCACATCGCTGAGAGCGGTCTATTCTCCATGGTGTTCCACAACGCGGTGTTCGACCTGCACATGATTCGAGCCTGGAACGGCTGGATGCCGAAGAAGGGCTACGGTAGCCTCAAGCTTGAGGACACCATGCACGCTTTCAGGATTCAGTACCCCGGCAGTTCAGCGAAGCTCAAAATAGCCTCGCAACGCTTTTGCCCGGACATGGACGTAATCGGCCCGGAGAAAGCAGTTAAGGAGTGGATACGTGATAACAGCTATTTTGAAACGGTTGCAGGCAAGCGCACCCTGGTCACGCCAGGCTATGACGCCGTTCCGATGGAGCTTATGGCGCCCTACGCAATGCAAGACGTCATCCTCACCATCCGGGACCATCATGGGCTGGCTAGGGAGCGTGCCCTCTGGCAGCGGCCCGCTTATCTCGCACCTGAAGTACCGCCCCCCGACGAAGCTTATCGGGCTGAAATCAAACTCATCGGAAAAGTCATTGTGGACCTTGAGCGAAAGGGTATGCATGTTAGAAAGGCAGCGCTTCGTTCTGGGCTTATAGAGTCAGCCGAGCATATCGCTGAGTTGATGACGGCCTGGTCCAAGGCTGACTTCAAGATACTCGACAAGGACGGTGAGGAGCAAGCTTGCTCCCCGACCTCTCCCGTTCAACTCAAAAAGCTATTCTACGACGTGGCCCACGAGCCGCTCAAGCATAGAACCAAGCCGTCCAAGACCTGGAAAGATGGCGGCCCCTCAACGGGTGAGTCTGCGCTTGTTGACGCGGTCACTCCGATAGGCAAGAGGATGAGCAGTATTCTGCTGCCCCTCCGCTCCTGGAAAAAGTACAGTGAGCGCCTAACTGAGATTGACTCGTTCCTAGCTTCAGATGGCGGAGTGCACACTAGCCTCAAGTCCGACAAGGCGAAGACAGGCCGGTTCAGCTCAACGGAGCCAGCGCTCCAGAACCTCACGCGACCGGGCCTATTGAAGGACGGCACGCTTGACCCGCTGAAGCGCTACTCACACGCTCGTGCGGTGTTCGGCCCCCCTCCAGGATTCGAGTGGCTCATCTGGGACCTTAGCCAGATTGAGTTGCGCTTGGCTGCGCACTTTATGCGCGACCAGGAGATGATTCAAGCTTTCATTGAAGGCGTTGACTTCCACAGCCTCACCGCGTCTCGCATGTACGGTGTACCTCTCGCAGCCGTCACCAAGACGATGCGCGCTATCGCCAAAATCTTGAACTTCAGCATTCTCTACGGCGCAGGCGTCAGGAAGATTACCGAAACCCTGAGGTACGGAGCCGCAGGTACGGAGCCTCTGGCTCTAGAGGACGTGCTCCACGCTCTAGTGCTGCTGCTCCCCGACACCTTCAAGATTGAAGACGATGAGCGCCTCCACTACGCCGAGATACTGCGCGAGTGGGTGTGGGAGGACGGCAAAGACGCAGACACCGCCTACGTGAACGGCAAGAAGATGGTGTTGACCGGCCAGTACGAATGGAGGGACCTGAACGATGAGGAATTGTTTACTCTCCTGGGCAAGACGCTGTACGACGCGTACCATAAGGAGAATCCAAAGGTCAGCGAGTTCACTACGAAGGCTAGTGACCGCGCCAAGAAATATGGTGGAATCTACACCGCATTCGGACTGTTCATCCCCATTCCTAAGCCGACTTGGAGCGCGGAACACAAGCGATTCCTGACCTACTTCCACAAGGCAGGCAACGCTGTTGTTCAGGGCTCAGCTGCTGGGTTGATGAAGGGCCTGATGGTCCGGGACGTGGAAGTGTGCGAGGAGTACGCTCTGGAGCGGAACCTCCAAATGTGGCGCGATATTGCTCTCATCTTGAGCATCCACGACGAATCCATCCACGAGGTCCCGGTGGGCCACGCGCTGCCGTTAGCGCGCAAGATGGACCGGGTATTGAGTCACTGGCCACAGTTCAACGTGCCCATCGTACTCGAATACGCGTTTGTCCCAGAAGGCGGCAACTGGGCTGAAAAGCAGAAACTGGAGATAGCATGATTCTTGAGTGCAACACAACGAGCTACGGAGGGGCGAAACGTAAGGACCGCTATTTCGTAGTGATTAATGACGGCTCAAAACTCTACAGTTTGCGAAAGTCTGCCTACGACAACAAACCCATCGACCGCAAAGAAGCAATCAAGCGTTATCACGACCAGATTCACAACGAGAACATGGTCCTGGTTGAGCTGAACGTGGTTGCTGAGCTTACCCGACCTAAAAAACCCGATTTGGAGTTGATTATACATGGCTAGATTACAAGACGACATCGAAGGTGTGCTTCAGAATGTGGAGTTCACCTATCGCAAGCTTCGCCAGGACCAAAGCGAAGCGGACCACGACACCCTTGCTCAACCCTTCGAGGAGGTAGTTGAGGACGCGGGTGAAGTGCTCATCCGTGCAGGACAGGTCCTGAAAGACTTAGCGAGTGCTAGTAAGTCACGTAGCTGAGTACCGCTTCTACGACCTAGACCGCGAAGCAGCGGTCGCAGTCGATAGGGTGCTGACCAAAGCGCTGCTGGAGCACGGACTCGTGTTCAAGGGCGACTACGACTCAGCCTTCAGGCCCGTGGCGAACGTTATCAAGTGGGACCCCGTCATCCCCGAGGAGGGCGAGAAGCCGACTAAGAGCCAGCGCAGCTACGCTCTTAGTTTGTGGAAGGACCTTCGAGAGGAAGCAACCAGGGGTCGTGATGAGAACGTCGTTGCTAGGGTCCAAGTACTCTTGCATGACGTGCAAACAACCATGAAGGACCCCGAAGCAACCAAGCGCGAAGCATCCAATTGCATTGAGGCGCTGAGCGAAGCGCTCGCTGACCTACGATTCTTGAGAACAGGAGCTACTTATGTTGCCCGTTAAATTCTACGTTGGCGCCACGCTCTCCAAGAAAGCGCTGGCAGACGCCGTAGCTGACCGCCTCATTGCTGAGGGCTGGGAGCAAACCTTCCGTTGGGACACGGTTGAAAAAGCCGAGTACCCTGCGCAGGCCGAGAAGGAGCTGAAAGGCGTAGCTCAAGCTAACGTCTTTATTGGGCTGTTACCCGGTCGACTGGGCCTGGCTACCGAATTAGGTATCGCGCTGTGTAACCGCGATTGGCTTGAGTACGAGTACGGCCCTACAACGCAAGTCATCCTCTGGGCACCCGAGGCCAAGTGGTACACGGAGGCTGAGGACGGTCTACACCCGAGCGTGTTCTACGCTCACCCTAGCGTAGTGCGACTCATTGGCGAGGACCCGGTTGAGACCGTTGCCAGCTACCTGTTCAACAAGGGCCGCGCTCACGTCACGTTTGAGTACAACTAATGGGCCCCGTACACAATGGCACGTTCTACGACCGCTATTCGCTTGAGACGCTCCAACATTGGGCTGAGACGGAATTCTTCTACGAAGGCCGCATCCACCCGTCTGTAGCGCTAAAGGTGACGAGGCTGCATCCGCCGTTCTCGTGCGGTGCGCAAATTACCTGGATTTGGACGCACCCCAGCAACAAGGTGCGACACGAGGGGCGTCACAGTATAGCGTGCGAGGATGAGTGGGCTTTCTATACCATCTTCAAGCAAACAGCGCGCATCATGGCGGATGAATGTCGGCGTTACCTGGCGCAAGCCTCGCGTGACTTCTACGACCCGTTTAGCGGTTTCGACCTATGAGACGGCGAATAATGGGGGATGATAACTAGCGTGCCGTTTATCGCAACGGCTTACAGCCCATGTGACAGCGGCAATCGTACGGCGACAGGGACCCGGGTTCATACCGGAGAAATAGCTACAGACCCCCACGTGATTCCATTGGGTTCTTGGGTGAGAATCAATGGGCGCGAGTACCACGCCGAGGACACGGGCGGTGCCATTCGTGGCCATCACATCGATATCTGGATGCCCAGTTGCCGAGATGCCATTCGGTGGGGCGTCCAAAAAGTTTACGTTGCATTCACAAATCATAGAAAGCAAACACACTGTTGTTCGAGCAATACCGCTACCGCCCCGAGCCATTTCAGGATGCTCTTTCCCGCTTCATTGACGTCCGCACGTATAGCCGCTACCTACCTGAACAAAACCGCAGAGAAACCTGGTTTGAGACCGTACGGCGGTATTGCGAATACCTTTTCAGCGTGGCTGGGGACGCTCTTGACGACGCTACGAAACACCGAATATTCCTTGCTGTCTATGACCTGAAAGTCCTAGGCTCCATGCGCCTGCTCTGGTCAGCGGGCGAGGCGGCACGCCAAAACAACGTCACCGCATACAACTGCAGTTTTTCCGCCGTGAATGACCCCGTCGTCTTTGATGAGGCGCTGTTCATTCTCATGTGCGGCACAGGGTTTGGAGGCTCTGTTGAATATGAGTACATCGAACAACTCCCCCGAATCCTCAAACCTAAACAAAGTATCCCAGATACGCACATTGTTGATGACTCTAGAGAAGGATGGGCGCTTGCTCTTCGGCAAGGTATCGATAGGTGGTATCATGGGCACGACATCACTTATGATTTCAGCGGACTTAGGCCAGCTGGTGCAAGGCTTAGGACCATGGGAGGTCGCTCCAGCGGACCTGAGCCCCTTAAAAGACTTATTGCTTTCACTAGGGATAAGTTTAGGGAACGTGCTGGGCGTCGTCTACAGACGATAGATTGCGCGGACATCCTGATGATGACGGGTGAAAGCGTGGAGATGGGCGGCGTCAGACGGTCAAGCGAGATACTGCTATTCTCGCCTGACGACCCGCTGATGTTGGAGGCTAAACAGGGGGCCTACTACAACCAGTATCCGCATCGCAAGATGGCGAACCTCAGCATGGCGTTCGATGAGCGACCGAGGGACGCCCAGTTGCTCCATCAATGGCTTGCCCTCGCCAAGTCGGGCTCAGGGGAACCAGGCATCTTCATTAAATCTAACGCAAGAACGACAGCACCCCGGCGCAACCGATGGGGCGTGTTCGGCACCAACCCGTGCGGTGAGATTGTACTGCGAGGCGACCACCCACTTGGCGGCGGTCAGTTCTGCAACCTGAGTGAAGCTATCGCTAGACCGGATGACGACTACGACACTTTGCGAGACAAAGTTGAAATCGCAGCTATCTTGGGCACCGTGCAAAGCACGTTGACCGATTTCCCCTACCTCCGACCCGGCTGGAAGGCCAATTGCGAGGAGGAGCGGTTGCTAGGTTCGTCTATCACGGGCATCGCTGACTGTCCGCAGCTGTTCGATGCTGAGTTGCTGGGTAAATTACGTGACCACGCTATAGCCGTGAACGTTGATTACGCACAACGGATGGGAGTGAACCCATCAACCGCAATTACGTGCGTAAAACCCAGTGGCACTGCGTCGCAGCTTGTGGGGAGTTCCAGTGGGCTCCACGCTCGGTGGTCGAAATACTACATTCGGCGCATCCGCATAAGCGTCACAGACCCGTTGCTAGCGTTTCTGCGCACTCTCGGTGTCCCCTGCGAACCTGAAGTAGGTCAGGACCCAACCACGGCTACTACCTGGGTGCTATCGTTCCCAGTCAAGTCGCCTGATGGAGCCGTCACTCGCGACAAGGTCAGCGTGACTGAGCAACTGGAGCGCTGGTTGACGTTCAAGAAGCACTGGTGCGAGCATAACCCCAGTTGTACGATTTACGTCAAGGACCACGAATGGATTAAGACGCTCGCTTGGATTGAGTCACATTGGAACGAGGTCGGGGGCCTGAGCTTCCTTCCGTCTAATGACCACGTCTATCGCCTAGCTCCTTACGAGGAGATAACCGAGGAGCGTTACCTTGAACTGATGACGACGTTCCCCAAGGATATTGACTACTCGCTACTGTCCGCGTTTGAGAATGACGACAACACAAGTGGCGGTGGAAGTGGTTGCGAAGGAGTCACCTGTGAAATTGCATCTGTCTGATAAGTGGTTTCAGCGATGAACCAAGAACACTGGGAAGGCTTTTGGAGGTACGTCTATGAGCGGCAAGCGATTTGGCACAAAAGGTTCGTCCTCAAGCAAGACCCCCCTTGGACAGAGGACCCGGTACTCCAAGCGTATTCCTTCACTAACGCTTATCGAGAGCTTGACCGCGGCACTATTCATTGTCTGCGTCATGTTATCACCTCGCCTACCCGACCTAATCTTACGTATCCTGAGTTACTATGCCGGATAGTCGCCTACCGCTTCTTTAACCGCACCGAGGTATGGGACGAGTGTACAGGTCCGGTACTGGACAATCCTTTACGTGACTACAACGGTCGCTTAGCCAAGCATACGCTCGAACCTAGAATTAGAACCTACGCAGACAGCGGGCGACCCGCCTTCACGGGTGCGTTTATGGTTGCCTCCTATTCCATGTTCCCGGGGCGCGACAAGATAGACCGCATATGCTACTTTATTGAGTGGGTGTTCGATAACTGTAACTACGCCTACCGTGAGCTGCTCAACTGTCAGAACCCCCGCGAAGCGCACAAGTACATCATGTCGTGGCCAGGTGTGGGCCCGTTCAATGCCTACGAGTTTCTGTCCGATATGTACTATGTTCCCGGCATGCTGCCCTGGACAGAGGATGACTGGGCGAATCCAGGCCCCGGTGCCAAGCGTGGCATCAAGCTCATCTACCCGGAGCGCAAGGACTACGAACAATGCATCTACGACCTGCGTGACGCGCAATACGACAACTTGCCTGAGTGGCATGAAATAGCCCTCAGTCTAGGGTGCGAGGCAGTCACTGCAAGCTACCTAAACAACGCAGGTCGGCAAGAGTACCGAGCTGTGAGCTTAGGACCCAAACCGCTCACCATGCGCAACATCGAGCACAATTTATGCGAGTACAGCAAATACGCTCGCGGTCGTGCGCGAGTGAAATTCAAACCCAGGACTACGCCAGCGTGAAACCTAATAATAGAAAAACACCACGCGTCAACGTGGTAGTAGTTCTATCGTAATCACTAAACTAGTCAGGAGTTCAGTGTACTTTATTCTTCGACATTGTAGGGCGCGGGTCCTGTAATGAGCGCCAAAGCCGAGAAGGTATCCTACCTCGAACGCGCACCCATCGACATCGCTCGTGTCTACGAGCTTATCGCAGGGAAGCCGCTGGAAGGTGAGAACACCGAGCGTGCCGGGCGCTGCCTCAATCCCAGCCACAAGGATAAGAACCCCAGTTGTCATTACAATGTTGAAAAAGGACTTTTCAACTGTAAGGTCTGCTCGGAATCAGGCAATGCCTGGGCGCTGGTCCTCCTCTCAGGAGTTGTAGAGACCAAAGCCGACGTCATGAAGTGGTTGGTTGAGAACCGAGTGCTTCAGGACCGCAGTCCCGCAGCCTCATGGGACCGAGTTGACCACACCTTTGACTACGTTGATGAGGAAGGCGCTCTACTCTATCAAGTAGGCCGCTGGGACAACCCTAAGGAATTCCGCCAACGTATGCCCAGTCCCAAGGGCGGCTGGCTGTGGAACCTCAATGCCTTAGAGCGGCGCGTGCCGTTCATGCTCCCTGAACTGCTTCGAGCCGTCAACCGCGATGAGACTATCTACGTCGTAGAGGGCGAGAAGGACGTCATGACCCTGTACAAGCAGGGGCTGATGGCTACCACGAACGCGCAAGGGTCCAACTGGGTATGGCCGGTTGAGTGGGGCGAGTATTTCCGCAACGCCAAGCAGGTCATCGTCATTGCCGACAACGATGAGGCGGGCCGCAAGTGCGCCTCGCACCGCGCTGGCATCATCGCTCGCACCGCGCAAGATGTGCGCCTCATCCAACAACTCCCCGGAGTTGCAGACAAAGGTGACGTCAGCGACTGGCTCGTAGAACCAGGCAACACCGTCGATGTTTTGGAAGCAATAGCGTCCAAAGCCTCGAAGGTAGAGCCGTACATTCCGCCGTACCCCATGGAAGCCGTACTGCCGCTTGTAAGCAACCTCACCGACACCGGCAACGGCAGATGGCTGGTTGCCTGCAAAGGCGACGAGTACCGCCACATTATTGACTACAAGCAATGGTACTGGTACAACGGCAAGGTGTGGTACGCGCCCGTCAACACAACCAGGCTAACTGAGCAAGTAATAGACCTCATGCGACAAGCAGCCGAGGACTACGATGGCCCGGACGGCAGCAACTTTGCGGAGCATGTCGACAAGGCTTACAGTATGAACATGCGCCGCAACATGCTTGAGTCCGCCCAGGGACCTCTGGGCGAATACTCGCGTGAGTTCGACAAGCACCCGCACCTGTTGAACTGCAATAACGGCACGCTCAATCTTCACACGGGTGAGCTTCAGCCGCACGATTGCGTGGACTACCTCACCCTCCTGACGCCAATAGACTACGACCCGAGTGCAAAATGTCCTACATTTTGCGCATGGTTAATGGAAGCCTGCGGACAGTCCGAGGGGCTGTTCAACTACATGCAACAAGTGATGGGCTCCTGTCTTGAGGGCCGGGTCGGTGTGCGTCGCTTCTACTTCATCGTAGGACCGAAGGGCACGGGCAAGAGCACGTTCATACGAACGCTGGAGGCTATGTTGGGCCCCTATCAGTGCTCCACGGACTTCAAGGCGCTGTCCGAGCAACGCTTCACCGATAGCGGCAACGGACCCAGCCCAGCGTTTGCCCGGTTGAAGGGGAAACGTCTGGTCACTGCCTCAGAGGCGAGCGAAGCCCACAAGCTGGACACCGCCAAAATCAAGCAACTAATCGGTGGCGACTCTATTACAGCGCGCAACTTGAACCAGAATATGGATGAGTTCAAGTTTGAGGCAACCCTCATCATGAGCGGTAACGAGATGCCTCGCATCATCGGTGATGAGTCTGTCTGGGATAAGCTCAAGCCTGTCCCCTTCATGCACGCTATCGACGGTGAGGACCCCGACTACGAGGCGAAGAACATTCACCCCGAGCTAGCGGGCATCCTCAACTTTGCGCTGGACGGTCTCAAGCGACTGCGTGAGAACGGCTATCGGCTGCAAGACACCCCTGAAATCACGCACGCTCGTGAGGAAGAAATGACTGAGCAGGACCCGTTCTACGATTGGGCGGTTGAGAGCCTGGACTTCAGCGACACGAAGGCTGAGATGGACTGCGGCGTCGTCTATGATGCCTACGTCGCTTGGAGCACAAAGAAGAAGCAGTACCTGCATAAACGCAACCGGCTCACCCGTTGGCTGAACACGAAGCACGGTGTGAAAACGCGACACTCCAACGCAAATACGTTCTACATCGGCGTCAAGCTTCGCTATGTACCACAAAATGAGGCTGAAGACCCGACCCCGTTCTAGCCCCACAGGAAAACCCTAGCGATTTGCTAGGGTTCCCACTGCTAGAATCTGTCGGAGCCTAACGCCCCACTATTCGCCTAAGGGCTTCTAGGGCAGGATAGGCCGTCGCCATCCCCGTAGTCAACGCAGTTGAAGTACTGCGGTGTATTCGAGTTGATGTGCGCGAGTTCACAGCACATTAACCCCGTGCAGAACCCCATCACTAGGCAGAGCGCTAACCCCGCTGCTCTCACGCCCATATCTCCACGACGGGGGTAGTGGTGATGCGTCTGAAACTGATGCTCTCTCCGTCCTCCGATGTCTCATAGGGCGGGCACCACAACTCGACAGACTCGCCCACGTTGATGCCGGTACGCATAAAGCAGTACTTGCCTGACGAGGAGCGCAGGTTGCAGCCGTCTAAGCCGTTCTGACGCTCCCAGGTCTTGTTGACGAGGTCCAGGGCGTAGACCGCCCCAGACCTAGTTCTGAACTTGATCATTAGTAGCGGGTCACCTTGGCGGACGTAACCGTGGCTACAAGCTTGAGGGCTTGGGGGTCTAGACGGGTGTAACGTACGCGACTAGGGTCAAGTTGGAGAATCAGCACGTCGCACGTCGCTGACTGGCCTATGACGCTCTCTGCCAACTGGATAGCGTGGTTAAGCGACTCACACTCCGTCGTAGTGGACGAGGTAATGGGGCCGCCCATACTACGGACTAACTCTGACGGCTCTTTGCGGTTATGGTAGACGAACACGTACAGCTGCTTGTCCGTGGGCGTGGGCGTGAACGCCTTATTCTCGATTGTGCCGATCAGCTTGCCCTCCTCGTACACCCAGCGCTTGGAGAAGCGGGTAGCCAGCGCGTCCTCGTAGAACGCGATGACCTCTTTGAGGGTGTCCGCCTGGTGGCACCCGTTCTCCCAGATAGGCTCTTTACCGCAGTAGACTTTAATCATGTTGATTTATCTCCTTGTAAGCTTGTTGAGTGGTTTGTAGATCAAGTACTTGTTGCGGACCCTGCGCATTAGGGGCGCTGGGTTCCCTTCAGCCAACTTGCCCAGGGCGCGTCCCCATGCAGCCCAGCGGGCTATTCGGTAGAGCCAAGATACCATTCGAGCATCCTCTGTGCATCGCAGGACTCAACCAGCTCATCCGCCAAACGCTGGTCCATCGTCATCAGGCTCTCCAACAGGAGGCGGGCGTGGGACGAGTGGGGGTAGTCCCGAGTCAACTCGCGGGCTGAGCGCAGGCAAGGCTGGAGGCTGTTCAAACTCCCAATCAGCAATGTGCGCTTCCGTAGCAGTCGGGTAAGAGCGGACTGGAAGAATTGTTTTACGTTGTCCATGTTTCCTGTAGTAGCAATCAATGTGATGTAGACGATACTCATTGTCCCTTACCTTCTCTACCAGGTACCAACAGCCACGGAGTATCGTAGTGTGACAGTCGGTACATATGCGGCTATACCGCGCTCGCTTGGTTATCTGCATACTTGAGCGACTTGATGATTGAGCGCACAGTTGCTGGGTACCATTTCTGACCCCGGCAGGCTCTAGGGTAGCGCTCATTCAACAGGGCTGCAACAACAGCGTTGCTGTAGCCCGCTTCATGCCAGTCTTTGAGGTCCAGAATGGCTAACTGCTCACCTTCGTCAGGTACGATAACGTCACCCACTCGCTGGTAGCCGTAGGGGATAGACCCGTACACATTGTTATTCTTGCGCTTGTAAGCTAGGGCATTCGTGGTGCGCTCCACCGTGACCTCGCGCTCCCATTGCGCTACCGTAGCCAGGATGTTGACCACGAGCCGTCCAGAGGCGGACTGCGTGTCCAGCGACTCTGATACGGACACTATCTGATAGCCCTTCTCCAACATCAGACCTAGGTCCCGCACCGACCGAGTAAGACGGTCCAGCTTGAAGACCATAACAGTGTCTCCGGGGTTGAGAAGGGCAAGCATCTCGGTCATCCGTGGCCGGTCAAGGTTGCGTCCGCTGGCGTCCCGGTCGATGAACGTGCCGGTTATCTTGCGGTCGGTAGCCTCAGCGTAGGCGTTCACCCGGCGTATCTGGTCCTCCACGGACACGGACTTGTCGTGGTCCCGGCTGATGCGAGCGTAGGCGAAGGTGAGGGCCATTAGGCCCCCAACTTCAACGTGCGGCTAGCTTCGCTCTTGATGCGCTTCCCGAGGTTCACGCTCTTGCCGGCTGCTTTACCTGCCTCGTAGCCCGAGTAGCCCGTATAGCTCGCGCCCCTAGAACGATTCGTCTTGAGCTTGGGGAACAACTTGGCCAGCGCCTTAGCCAACTCCTGGCCTTTGACGAGCACCAGCTTCACGCCACCTTCGTACGTCTTGACGTCCTCATCTTGTTGGTCGGACAGGCGACGTGCAACGGTGGTTACGAAAGCAGCGCGGTAGTTGTAGCGCCAGTTGTCGGAGTTGTATCCCACCGAGCCGTCCTCCTTACCTGTCTTGAGGTCGCGCAACATCATGCGACGGCACTCACCCGCCAGGTACTCGTACATGCCCTGGACGATGGCGATGTTGTGGGGTTCGCCCACGACGCTAGCCCGCTTCGACCCCCTCATGATGAGCATCTTGCAAAAGTTGGTACGGGCAACGGCGCTGAGGAGGTCGTAGTGCCAGCGCGACCAGATGGACGCATACTTGGCGCCAATCTCAATGTACGTTTCCACGTATGTCAGCTCATCGCTCTGGGTGACGTCTTCCACGCTGAGGTTGTACTTAAAGAGGAGGCGCTGAAGAGCCGCTGCGGCTGCGGCGCACTCACCTGCGGTGGCGCCCTTCTCAGCAAGATTCTTGAGATTGCTGAGCTTGTTCATGACCTCTTTGTACTGTTCTTTGTTGATAGTGTCGCTCATGGTTCCCTCTCTTTCACCCTAATTATAGACGATATCACGACAGAGTTCAATAGGCGCGCATCAGTTATTTGCGAGCGCTTCCTCTACCGTTTCGAGTGCCCCTGTCCGCATGTTCTACAAGTAGCGATTTATCGCAGCACGCTACGTTACGGGCGCTGGTTCAACGGACTGAGCCTCCTTCCGGGCGGCCAGGCGCTCTGGCCACGTCTTGACGTTGGCTTGGTGCTCGGGGGAACGGCGGTGGGCGACACGGCTGACGCAAGCGACCTTGAGCCGTTCGCAAACGATGCATTCGTAGGTCACAGTATGCCTTGCTCCTTTGCAAAGATGAGTAGTTCCATGATGCTGATGGGCTGGTAGTGCCACACGTCTACGCCAACGTTGACGCAGCCGTCCTTGACCTTCCACAGGTCGTGCACGTGGCCGCACAGCGGCAGGTAGAGCAGCTCACCCTTCTCTATCAGGTCCCGGTAGAGAGGCAGAGTGGGCTGGCGGACGTAGCCCCGGCTATCCAGTTCATTGTTGACGGGGATATGGTTCATCTCCACGAGGACGTTCTTTGTGCCCTCTGCGTTGCGGGTGATGGTCGAGCACACGCGGTCATAGACCTCATGGAAACCCCGGTTGAGCATCTTAGCCACGTTCGGGTCATGGTTGCCCCGTACGAGGACCCGCTTACCGTTTAAGCGCTCTACGCAGCTGCGGGTGTACTCGGCACCCTTCATCGCTACATCGCCCAAGTGGTAGACGGTGTCGCCTGGCTCCACGATGGCGTTCCAGTGGGCAATCAGGGCCTCATCCATCTCCGCAACTGTCTCCCAAGGACGTTTGCAGTAGGGGATGATGTTGGCGTGACCGAAATGGGTGTCGCTGGTGAAGTAAATCATCGGTCTAAGTACCCTTCTCCGTGTGCTTGTTCGAGCATACCCAACTGAAATTCAATGTGGTGCAGAAAACAGGGTGAGTAATCTTCAATCTTCAATCGCCCTACGAGCCACCCCAACGCGTACCAAGCGTCATTACGAGCCTCAGAGCGGAGGTTACGGCGGTAGGTTTCAACGTCTAGCTTAGACGCTGTCGTAGTTGCCGGTTCTGAGGTATTGGCGGACTTTTTGTCGGGTAAGAGTACGTACTGAGCGGTGAGCACCCCCACGCCGTAGGTTACGAGGAGGGCCAAGCCGTCCAATAACCCGATAGATATTGTGTGCCATGTCATGCCCTCTGCGCCTTAACTTTGGCAGCCAGTTCAGCCTCGATGCTCTCGCCAATCAGGCGCACATAACGTGACTTGCTGTACTCCTTGTGCGCGGACTGGATAGGCGAAAGGTGCTGCTTGTTCTTGTAGAGGCGAGCTGAGCGTCCGCCCAGCCCTGCGCCGCTAGATGCTTTCGCCATTACTCGATACCGATGCGGCTCTTGCCGCAGGCGCGATAGACCGCAAGGACACGACCGCTGTACTCGTGCGCCACCTTACCGTACTTCTGGTACGGGCTGGGGCTGTTGCCATTCTTGGCGGACTTGCCTTTCGACTTGATGCGTTTCATGATACGATGTTCGTCCAGTAACGGATATCAGCAAGGTTGATGTGATGCTGGAAGTTAGGGGTCACTATGAAAGTGGAGCCTATCTCATTCGTTATGATGTCCACTACCTCCTGGCCCTTGTACGTGCCACCTATCTCGTAGCGCGACCCGTCAGTCATCTCCAGAGCATCGAAATGCTTCATTTCCATCACCGTTCCTTTCTACGCTAAACTATAGCCGATATCAGCTGAGAGTTCAATAGGCGTCGTCAAAATCGCCTATAAGAAGGAAGCGAAAAATAATTGGCGGACCCTATTGAACTCCGCACCGAAACGCGTTATAGTTAGGGTGTAGTCGAAACGGTCGGTCCAGTTCCACCGAAGCGCGATGCGCGGGAGTGGCGAGAGAAGGCCAAAGTATGACTAAGGGCCTGGGTTAAAGCCCGCACAAAAAACTCATCCGCCGCTGGGAACCGGCTCAACACGCACCCTGCCTGGGACGCAGAAATCACCCCGTTTCGGAGCCTAACGTAAGGCTGTCCGGTGCTGGTGGCACCTAAAAAGGCCCAAACCTAAGGGGGCTGGCGACGGCTGGCCCCCAGCGCGTGAAGGAAGGAACCTATGTGCTGAAGATTATGCTTGAGGTCATCAAGACCCTGAAGCCACTCCACAAACACCTCACCAAGTAAAAACGAAACAGGGCCTTAACAGGCCCTGTTCTCTTGTTGGTGGCGTCTCGTTTAGAGTGGCACGGTCCCACGAGCGACCACTTCAAAGCTTCCCGTGAGCGTCAGCCCACTAAGCCAAGTGAACACTGCGTTGTGCCAGGGATTCGTACCGTCCTCGTTCAGTCCCATGCGAATCGTGGGCGTGGACCCGGTATCAGCGATGACCGCACCGTACTTCTTCATCTGGTTGCAGACCAAGGTGACCTGCGCATCTGCGTTCGCGCACGATACGCTGGACTTGATGCGCACGATGTCGCCCAGCTCCAAGCACTGCGTAGCACCGGAACAGCTGCCTCCACCGTTACCCAGTCCTGGGCTGTAGTTCACACCGTTGGTGCCCGAGAGCAACGCATTGGTGGTGATAATCATCTGCACAGGGTGGTTGATGGAGGTTAGGGTGCTATCGTAGCCGTAGTCCGTCGTGCCGAATCCACCGATGCCGGCCACGGACCAGTTGGTGCGCTTGTTGGCACGCTGATTATGGTACGTGTCGTAGAGGCAGTCGTAGAACCCGTTGTAGGCCACGAGCGTGCTAGGACTGGTCCAGTTCATGGCCCCGCCCTCTTCAACACAACCCGTGTCCGTGTTAAGGTTGACCACATGGCCATCGCCTGAGCAGCCCGTCGTGCAGGTGCCCTCAATCTTGGAAGACCCGCCAATCCAATGGAATTTCCAGTTGGCTCCGCCACCATAGAGGCCAGAGTCAACGGGCGGATTGTGGCCGCCGTTAAGACCCACAACAAACTGGGTTGTGGCGTTGGTGACGATGTTCACTATCTCAAGGCTGGCTGGGTTGCCGCTGCCGAACGTGACCAGACCGCTAACGTGAGACATGATAGCCGCGTTGTTCGTGTCCACGCTGGCGCCGCTGATATCAGCGTTGATGATGGCGTCAGCCGAGCCAGGCGTACCGTACACTTGGAACGTCTTGCCGCCCGTTACATAGAGGTAGCGTGGGTCAGGCGTGGGGCTGGCCGACGGAGTAGGCGTGGGTGCTGAGGCGACGGGAGCAATCAAATCCAGGACCTCAACCTGATGCGCGAAGCTATTGGTCGTAGTCATGGTCATGCTTGCCGTGTACGGGGACAGGCTCGCTAGGTTGCCATCCGTGTAGAGGCGCGTGGTGAAGTGGACATCGTTTGCCGTGGACACAATAGTACCCGGCGACAGCGACAGCACGGTCTGGCTGGAAGAGCCAGTATTCAGCATAGCAACCGGAAGGTCGCCCAGCACAGTCGGCGTCACAGCGTTCGTGGTGAACGGGCCTGCGCTACCGGTCAGCGTGGATAAGTTGAGGTTGTGGCCGTCAAAGGGATTGGTCTGGTTGACGTTCTTAACGTCCATCACAAAGGCTACACACGAGCCGTTGCCGATGGAGTCAGTGTAGTTGAAGCTTGTCCCATCTGAGCCGGTGCTGTACTTGTACCCTTCAATGAAGTGAAGGGAATTCGTTGTGTTGTTGTCCTCTGACGTGAAGCCAGCGGGCAGCGCTAGGTTGCCCGTCGTACTAGCCAAGCCGTAGAACAGAAGCAAGTCGCCTGCTGGCGCTTGGACTCCCAGAGCCGTAGTTGCGTTAGTCGTTGCACACGTACTGACACCCGCCACCGTACTAGCCTGATTCAGACCAGGCGTTGGGACAGGGGTAGGCGAAGCCGTTGGCGTGGGACTTGCGGTGGGGGACGGAGTTGGCGTGTTGAAAGCTATAGCAGAGATAGGCGTAAAGTAGCCTAGCCGCAAACGCCCCAGATAGCGCGTCAGCTGAGTTGCCTCAATCTTAGCTGTAGACACGTCGTCAGCCGTGAAGGTGACAGCGTACGTTACAACGTAGTTGGGAGGCGTGCCGGCCACCGTTGTGACAACGTGGACCGGATAGGACAGCGTCAGGCCCGCTAAGCGACTCTGAATCTGAGTAGCGTGAATTTGCGCGGAGGTGGCATCTGCCGCAGAAAACTGCACCTGATATTGCGCCGTGTAGAGGACGGGGGTGCTGGCCATTGCTTGTGGCGCGAACGATAGTGCAAGCGCTAGCACTAAGGCGCTAATAAAAGGTAGTCTCATCCGAGGGAGGTTCGCGGTTGCTAGGCTGCTCCCCTGCGCGAATCACCCGTCCAGCCTAGCGGCATGCGGAATCCAGAGGCGTGCTTGTGGCCGCCTCCACCGTAAATCTTGGCCACCTCGGCAACATCAGCGCCGTCCTGTGACGAGCGTAGGCTGAACCTGCGCCATTCATCGTCATCGTAGTAGGTAGCAGCGAACCCTTCACCTCGTGCCAACTGGTTGCCGATTTCAGAGCATAGCGTGATGGGCGCGTTGACGACCGGCACACGCTGACCACCGATAACCATAGTAGTTCGAGCACATCTGATAATAGCGTCAATGTCTTGTTGCTGCTTTCTGAGGATGGCGCTGCCCTCGGCGTACCAGAACCCTTTGCCCTTGAGCTTGAGGTCCTTTGTGAGATACTTATCCATCAGGTTCCAGCGCTCATGCGTGGGCTCGTAGGACATAATCACAGCGTTGATTTCACGACTGTCCTGAAGCTTGAAGCGCCACAGGTCCCGGTCCTCAACGTACGCAACCAGGGGTGGGCGGGCCACTCCCGGGTGGTACCAGTCCCAGGCAAGACCAGCACCGCTACGATTCATGTCAAACTGGATTGTGCAGCCAGCGTATCCAACCAAGGGTTCCAACGCTTGTTGAGCCGACTGGTGGTGGTCCAGAACCAGAGTATGCGCAGCCTTGTCGATGATTTGCTTCATCACTTCCAGAGGGAAGCTGAAATCCACTAACACCACCTGTGTTTGGCTGTCTATCAGGTCCAGTGGTGGCTTGTCCCCATAGTTGATGGGGTGATAGGTTACCTGCTCAGGCAACAGGTCCAGTGCCTTCTTGGCTACCCAAGCAGCCGTGAACCCATCAAAGCATGGGCTGTGGTACATTACAACTGTGTTCATTCGTCCTCATCCTCTGTTTCAATCTCAACCCAATCCGAGCTGCCGCACGCACACTCGTAGTAGGCGTCCGGGTCGAACGTGTCGCCGCAGTCGCGGCACTCTGCTACAACCAATGCACACAGCCGATCAGCCCGCAGGCGAGGCGACACTCTGGATTCTTCAACAGCTCATAGTAGCCCATTTCAGTAGGATTCGGGACATTTCGGAGTTCTCCTGGGTCCCGAACCAAAAACTAAAACAGACCCCGTCAGAGGCCTGTTTCTGGTCAATTTGCCAGTGGTAGTTTTAGATTAGTCTGCATCCTCCTGGCCCTTCGGGGGGCTGGTGACGAAGGTTAGGTGCTCGGTTGCCCGGGTGATGGCCACGTAGTTGAGGTTCGTCTCCTGGACGTACTCCCAGTCGCGCTGGTTCTTCCAGGTGAGGGGGAGCAGCTCAGGCTTCAGGATGAACACGCGGGGGTTCTCCAGACCCTTGGCGCGGTGGACGGTGCTGAGGAGGACTGAGGCGCGTCCGTCGCTGAACAGCGACTCAATCTCAGAGCAGAAGCCAGCTACGCTGTCGGTGGCGAAAGCGTGCCAGCAAGCCAGGATACCGGCCACCTTGTCTTGGTGGGCTTGGAGAGCTGACTCGTTGTGCTTGCGGCGAAGGATTTTAGTGGTCTCGGCATCAGCCCACATTCCCAGTGCGTTCTCATCGAACACGCCAGAGTTCATCTTGGCTGCTTTCTTGACGATGCCCGTCAGGTTGGCTGCGATGTCGCGTCCACGCACACGGGCGGGAATCTTGTTGCGAATCATCTTGATGCAAGCGCTGATGAGTGGTGCAGTGGTGCGGCACAGAATCATGTCGCCTTCACCCGCCTGCTCGAACAGCTGGGCGTAGGGGATGTTGTCCACGGTGCCCTCGGGGCAGTTGGGCCGGTCCTGAATGTCCGGCACGATTTGGCGAGCCAGGTCCAACACGGAGGAGGGGCAGCGGTAGCAGATGGACAGAGGCAGCTCCGTGGCGTCCAGCGTGGTCTTGATGTTGTTGAACGACTCACAGTCAGCGCCAGCAAACCCGTAGATGCTCTGGTTGGGGTCGCCCACGAACAGCATCCGACCACCCTTGGCCTGGGCCTTCAGCACGATGCCCAGCTGGGCTGCGCTGAGGTCCTGCGCTTCATCGCAGAGGACGAAGGAGTAGGACGAAGCGAGTGAGTAGTTCTCCACAGCCGGTATCCACAGCATGTCCGTGTAGTCGATGGTGCCCTGGGCCGCGAACATGCGACCATTCTGCAGTGCTAGCGGAAGGTTCGCTAGCATCGACGGCTGCACGTCCTCAATGCCGTAGTGCTCGATGACCAGGTTAACTGCCTCTTGGTTGCTCACATCCGTCAGGGTGCAGCGGACGAGGTCAATCAGCTTCACAAAGGTGTTCTGGGCTGCACGGTCCTCAGAGTAGAAGGTCTGAGCAATGTCCCGGTACTTGTGCTCCTGGACGTTCACACGCTTGGGGCGGATTGCCTTAGCGATGGCGCCGTAGCCGAGGCCATGGACCGTCTTGACGGTGGCCTTCGTGCCGACCTTGCGCTGAAGCTCATCAGCGATGTGCTTGTTGAACGCTACGAGGATGACATCACCGAAGATGAACTGGAGCAGCCAGATGAGGGTGCTGGTCTTGCCGCTACCTGCTTTGGCGTTGAGGACTGCGTGACCGCGGCCATTCTTGACCCACGCTGCGACTGCTTCCTGGAGCTGACTCGGTACAAACATTTTCATTCCTTCCGTGTGGTGGGGTCGCTCTTTATCGGCTGACCCTCTGGGTCAATTATAAGCGCAAATCTGAGGAAAACAATAGGTGCGTGAAAGAATCTTGCGCTACGACAGATTCCCACACGAAATCGAACGTACGTTCTGTGCGGTGGAATTTGGTTCACCAAGCGCTGTGGGAATGTAGGGGGGGTTGTTTTCCGTCACCGCATCGGCTATGATTGTCGGTAACTCTCACGCTTGAAAGGAGTTGGATTCTGATGGTTGCTAAGATGTTACTGGTCGCCTGGTGCGTCGTTGTTGGGTTGGCTATCTACACGGTGGACGTACGAGTGATGGCGCGCATTCATGCGCAAGACCGCTGGCTCAACCCGAACGCACAGGGTGACGACTCTGCGTGTACGCTGGCGCGGACTTGTTGAAGCTTCTGTGCCAGGCTTGTGGGCAGACCTGTGCGCACTTTTGTGGTGTGTGCGGCTGCTCTGTCCACAGTGCTAGCAGTTGCTCCGAGAAACGTAAGCAGTCAAGTGGGCGAGATGCGCACTATTTGGTGTGTGCATCGTGCGTGGTTGCTGGGCACTGAGCCTGGGCTACTCAGCTAAAGGTGAGTGCTCAAGGCCCGCCTGTCACAAGAAACGAGTGCCGGATGGTAGGAAGAAATGCGCCTACCATCTACGTTTGGACGTAGAGTACCGACGTTTGCAACGTGAAGGCGGATTGTGCTCGCATTGCTACGATAGACGTGGACCAGGCGAGCATCGCTCGTGGTGTCGCACCAGAACCAGTCACCAGAACCAGTCACCAGAACCAGTCACCAGAACCAGTCACCAGAACCAGTCACCAGAACCAGTCACCAGAACCAGCCCCTAAATCACACTAACAAGCGTCCGCCCGAGGGGTCGCTTGGTTGACGAGGGCGTGGGTGGGCGACCGCTCGCTCTCGAAAGGACGAAGTGGGTGGGCGGTCGCCTCGTTTTTCGGTCGGCGGCTCGGAGAGGCGCGAAGCGCTCCGCGAACCGGAACCCCCCGATTCTCTCGCGAATCGGCTCGGAAGGGAAGCGGGAGTTTCTCCTTTCGAACGGACGTTCGAGCGTGGCGGACGAAGCGTTTTTCGGTCGTGTGGGAAATGCCCTTCTTTTGACCGGAAACGGCCCTTCCTTCGCTTCCGGTCCGACCTCCCACCCTCTCTCCCAAAATCGTTTTTTCGACCGATTCCCACACGAAAGCGAACGGACGTTCGCGTTTCCGCGCTTGGTGAATCTCGCGAACGGACGTTCGCTGGAAAAGAATTCGAAAAGGAGGAAAAAAACCTCTCTCTCCTCTCGACTTTTCGGCTCGGAAAGCGGATAATCGGAGAAGGACCGGAATCCTTCCGGCCCCTCTCGAAAGGACTCGAAATGACTGACGAAATGACCGTCGAAACGGCCCTCGCGAACCTTCGTTCCGCCTCGCGAAACTTCGCGCTCGACTCCGAAAACCTCGAACGATTTGAAGAGGTCGCTTTCCGTCGCCTCCTCTCCTCGCTCGGAAAAGACGTTTGGAACGAGGAGCGCGGAGCGAAAGCGAAGCGAAACGTCGCGATTCTCGTTCTTCGCGAGGCGATTCGCTCGCTCGAATCCGCCGTCGCCCTCGAAACGGTGACGGAAAACTTCTCTCTGGACGGGTCGCTCCTCCGTAATTTCGGACTCGTCCCCCCCTCTTTCGGGGAGGACTCGAAATGACTCTCGGAAACCCGGTTCTCGACTCCGTTTTCTCGCGCTCGGCGGGTCGCGAAACTTTCTCCTCCGTTTTCGCCCGCGAATTTGGCTCCCCGGTCGGACTCGACTCGGACGGACCGGACCTCGCTCGGACGTTCGCTCGGGCCTCTCGCGCTTTCCTCGAAGCTTTCCCGGACGTTGACCTCTTGGAATTCTCGATGGAAACCGGAATTTCGCTCGACCCCGACGCTTGGTTCGAGTCCTCCGCGACTCGCGAAACCCCGTTCGGAATTTCGACCGGCTCCTTCGTTTGCCCCGCGAATCCGTGCGGGGCCGGTCCCCGCTCCGACCGCTGGGACGAAGCGGAATTCCGGGAGTCGGTCGAAAATGACCTCGCCTTCCTCCTCCTCGCTCTCGCGGAGAAGAGAAAATCCGCTCGACTCGACGGCGCTTCGAAATCGCGCTTCGAAATGATGAAGGAAATCGAAGCGAATTTCGAGGCGGGAAAAAAGCGAGTGGATGACCTCTTCTTCGCTTCGCTCCTCGCGACCCGCGAAGCGCTCGCTTCGGCTCTCTCGGACCTCCCCGGACCGTCCGACCCCTCGCTCGCTCTCCCCCCGTTCTCGACGGTCGAAAAACTTCTCCGCTCGGTCGAAAACGTCGTGGACGCGGTGGACCTCCCGGAAATCGCTCGGACGCGCCTCTCGCTCCTCCGCTCGCTCGTTCTTGACCTTTCGGCCCGGGGGAAGCTTTCGTGACCGCCTCCGACCTCGCTCGCTCGTTCGAGGAGCGCTCCGCGCTCCTCCCCCCCGTCCTTCTCGCCTTCCGTGCCCGGGGCGTCCGTCGCTCGAAAGCGACCCGTCGCCTCTCCTCCCTTCTCTCTCGAAAGGACTCGAAATGACTCTCTCCGACGCTCTCGCGAACCTCCGTTCCTTCGCCTTCGAGGCGGCTCGCCTCTCGGACGCCCCCGCCCCCGTTCTCGCTTCGGTCGAAGGCGAGGGGTCGCTCGCGGAACGGGTCGCTCGCTTCCTCTTCGTCGCGAATTCGGACGAAGGCCCGGAACCGTTCGCCTTCTCGTGTGGCGGCGATGGCGGGTGGGGCTCGTTCTTCTCGGCGGTCGGCGTCGTTTCGGGGCTGACCCCGGACGGCGAGGACCCCGCTTCGGCGGGCGACGAACCGCCCTTCGCTCCCCTCGTCTTTCTCGACGGCTCGGCGCTCGCTCCGACCTCCGAGGAAGCGGACGGAACGCTGGTTGTCCTTCGCGGACCGGCTTCGACTCTCGCGGAGCGAGCGATTCTCGCTCGGGAAATGGGCTCCGAGGAGGATTTCTTCGACCGAGTGGGCTGTTTCTCGGCTCCCGGTTTCGAGGAGAACGACGAGCGAGCGCTCCCGACCCTTTTCGAGGACGGCTCCGTTCTCGCGGACCTCGGAGAAATGTGTGGGCGAGAGGGCGCTTGGTTGACTCTCTCGGCTTGGTTCCTCGGAGAGGAGGCGACCTTCGCGGAAGCGACGGACGACCGGGGGACCTCCCTTCTCTCTCGAAAGGACTCGAAATGACTGATTCGACTTTCCGCGCTCGAATCGAGGGCTCTCTCGCTCTCGCCTTCGCGAAGGCGAACCCGAATGACCGTCGCGAACGTCGCGAATTCCCGGACGGCTCCGCGCTCTCGCCTCGCGGAATTCGAGGCGAAGCTTTCTCCGTTTGGATGAACGGCTGGTTGGACTTCGGCTCGGTGACCGAGGAGGAAATCCTCGGCTCGGAGGCGGCTCTCGCCGTCCTCTCGGGCTCTCTCGGGCTCTCGGACGGACTCCGCTCGACCTCGTTCCCGGACGGCTCCTCCGCTCGACGGAACGATGACGGCTCGGCGCTCGTTTGGCTGCCTGGCCTCCTCGGGGGGAAGCGCTTCGACGCGGCTTTCGCTCCGCTTCCGACCCCTCGCTTGACCCCTCGAAGCGAGTGGGCGACCGCTTCCGACCTCCCCGAGTGGGAGAGAGAGCTTCGACGGAGCGCTCGGAACCGGGCGGCTCTTTTGACGGCGGCTCGGGCTCGCTTCGAACGTCTCCCGAATGGCGACGTTCGCGCTTCGGTCCCGGGAGAGTCGCGGACTTTCTCCTGGGAAAAAGAGGATTTTGTCGGACGCGGCTCTCGCTCGGGAACCGGACCCGCGCTCTCGGCGGTTCTCGATTCGGTCGCCTTCGCTTGGTCGCGTGGCGCGTGGGGAATCGGGCTCGTGGTTGGCGACGGACCGGGAGTCGCGCTCGAAACGTCCGCCTCGATTCCCGGTCGCTCGGATTGGTTGAACCTCTCGATTGCTCGCTCGGCGAACGGAACCTGGTCGCTTGTCGGAGAGCGCGAGGCGGCGGAACGCTTCGGCGTCTGGACGGACGATGGCTTCCTTCCCGCCGACCCGTCGCTCGTTCTCTCGGTCGCGGACGCGGAGAGGCGCGACGAAATCGAAGCGGAGAATGGGAGGCGGATTCGCGAAGCGCTCGGCTGACTTGGTTGGGGGGTCCGGGAGAGGGGTCGCGCTTCGGTGCGGCTCCTCTTTTCTTTTGACCGTCGGAGCGCCTCCGGGCGCTTCGCGCGTCGTTGATGGGGGAAAGAGTCGGGGGCGGCTCCGAACGCGCTGAGAAGAGGCTCGGAGGCCCGGGAAATGGTAGCGAGGGGAAAGTTGAGGGGGAAAGTTTCCCCGCTCGGAAAGGACTCGGGTGTTCTTTCTTCGCTCGGTCGTGTGGGAACGGGGTCGCGAAAAGAGAACCGAGGTCGCTTCCGGGGAGAACGGGGAGAACGGGGAGTGATTCTCGGGCTCGGGCTCGCTCTCTTAGAGAGGAGAGAAGCTTTTTTCGGAAAACCGCTTGGTTGGTAACGAAAGAAGCGAGCGAGAGGGGTCGCGAGGCGAGAGGAACCCGAGAATAACTCCCCGTTCTCCCCGTTCTCCCCGGAAGCGACCCTGGTCTCTTTCTTCGTGTGGGAGGGTGAGGAGAAAGGACCGTCCGGTTCTTTCCGAAGCGGGGAAAGTTTCCCCTTGACTTTCCCCTCCCCCGTGGGAGAGAGCGAGCGAGTGGGCTGGTTGCCCGGCTGATGGGGTGGGTGGGTGAATAGAGAAGGGGCCGGTTGGTAGTGGGTGGTAGGTCCCCACCGTGTGAACATGCTATAGTCACTACGCGTAGTTTCGCCTGCGGCATCAACCCAGCAACTGCGCACACACGCCCAAGGCACGTTTCAGCTGCGCGCCGAAGCTAATAGAGGAGACAATGGACGACGACGCGCAGTTCTGGTTTGAGGCGCATCACTTCAGGGATATGCCCTTCAGGGCTATTCCTGAAGAACATAAACAAGCAGTTATTGAACTGCTTGTGGATTTGTTCCTACGCGGGAGTGGTTTACTCGTTAACGGGGAATAATTAGAATATGGATACTTTAATGGATTACAAGGTTGAGCTTAAGGTCGCTTTTCGTGCGGCCACGGACGGTGACGCACAGAAGATGTGCTCGCGCATGCAGCATGCAGCTACCACGTTGAGCGGCATCAATTACGATTTGGCGGTGAATGAGAGCAAACTCATCAACCTCTCCCCCGTGGACCCGAAGTATAAGACGGTAGACGAGGAGGACATGGACGGTCGAATGGTGCGCGTCACCCGCGACGAGGCAGGCCGAGTTATGCGCGTCACGGACGAGGCGGGCGACATTGTGTTCAGTCCGCGCCTGGTCGCGCAGCGGCCTGGGGTCAGCGGCACGCCCGGTGAGACCCCGAAGCCGAACCTGCCGTCAACCGCAGCTCCTATGCCGACCAAGGCTGACCCGAGGTCGTAATGGAGCCTCTTTCGCTAGCATTTGTGCTATTCGTCTTTGTCACAGCCTTCGTTGCAGGCTGTGCCTGGACACTCGGGTGCTGGCTGATGTCACGGCTACTGTTGGCGCTATTCAAGTAGCGCCAAAATAATCCCCGGCCCCTATTGAACTTTCCGCCCTGATCGCTTATGATTAGGGCGAAATGTTGAAAGGAGCACCCAATGCTTATTACAGGCGACAAGGTCACCGTTCGTCCCGGCGTGCGCTTCGAGCACAACTCAGCCCCCGGCAAACTAGGCCACGCGGTTGAGGCGGTCATCGCCTACCGGGACGACTTAGGCGGCCCAAACTTTAACCTACCACGCTACTTCGTCTGTGTGCTCGGCATACACGACGGCAAGTTTGGCTACCGAGGCTTCATCAACGATGAGGATATACTCATCACAGAGCCGTATCAAATCTACGTGTATCGCAACGGTGAAAGCGTGTTCTACAAGACGTGCACTACCTTCAGTACGAAGGACGCATTGCAGAAGGCTACAGATGCTGCTGTTGGTTGAAATCAGCAACGACTTTCCGCCTAGCGTAGATTCACGAAGCTATCGCCTGGCACACGAGGACACTCAGTCCTCCTATGGCGTGCACATCGTTGCTGAGTTGAGCGTCAGCGGCCCCTGCCTAATCTACCAGTCAGTACGGGAGGAGTCGGCGTGAGCATTCGCGCTGATGATATGCGGCCCCGGTGGCTCTATCTCTTTATCGCGGGGCGTCTGCTGACACCCGGCATCAGTTGGGACCCGGAGCAACGTGCCCAGCAACACCGCAACGCGGGCCATGAGCGCGGTTTCCTAGCTTTCAAAGCGCTTTGCCCCGATGGACCCGCCGCCATGGCGGCTGAGAGAAGGGTTGCTGAGTTGATTGATGCAGCTAAACTTCACAGTCATCAGTACGGCGAGTGGTACTACAGTATACCTCGCCCCCAGGCTTTCAAGATAGTGCAAATAATGTATAAAGTAGCTGAGGAGTTCATGTTGACTGAGGTGTGGGCTATGGGCGGGTCTACGATGCGGCCTCGTCGCCACGGTAAGCCACCCAAATTACGCCTACAGGAGCAAGCATGAAATACCACGCCACAATCAAATTAGTCGTCAACGAGCTAGATGACGATGAGGCCGCGCTGACGTTGGACTACATCAAGACCAACATTGAGAAGGGCTCATTCACGAACCTGCGCAAATTCAAGGGCACCATCAAGCGCAAGAGCAAGGGCTACGGCATCCGTCTGCCTGATGTCATCGTCGGGAAACTGAAGTGGAAAAATGATTAAGTGGCTTATCCGCAACTTCACCGTGAGTGACAATTTTGGCACTCACTTCGACTGGGTGACCCCTCTCGTAATCGGCGGCTACCTAGTCATCGCAGTAGCCACGCCCATTCTGCTCATCGCTATCAGGAACAAGTCATGCGGGTAGCACTACTCCTGTTAGTAGTGCTACTCGTCGGGTGCTCCCCTTGTGGAGTGCTCCAGGCCTGTCCGCTACCCTGCTGGATTTCATGCGCAAAATAAGTACGAAAGCCTATTGTTTTCAGCAGCGTAATCGGTTATAGTTAGAATGTAGAGTCGAGAATAACCCCGGGAAATCCCTGATGCGTTCTAGGCTCAGCTAAATAAGGAGAATCAGTGAAAATCACAATCAGACGTGTTGACCTCATAACTAAGATGAAGGCGGCGCGTGCCAAGCTCAGAAAGAGCGCTGAGGTGTTTAACGACGGTATCATGGAGCGATTCATGGACGGTCGGCAACAGGACATAGACAAGATTAGCGACCTTCTTGAGAAACTGGACAAATTCAAGCCTCTCAAGTTGGGTCGCTACCGCGATAACGACTTTCAGATTGACCTCCACAACCCCGAAGCGAAGCGCGTGGCCAACACGAGCTATCTCGACTACGGTATCAGCGTCTTGGAATCATGTCAAGACGATATACTGGTCATCGACACGGCTCGCGACAAGTACGGGCTGTATGAAGCCATCCGCCAGGCTCTGAGTTAAATGCCTTCCTTTACCCGCCATCAGTTGCAGACTGCCGATTACGATATCACGCACGCTAAGGCCCGCCTTGCTGACGCGGAGCAAATTGCGAAGGACCGTGACAGCTACGTTGTGCGAGTGCGGCAGTTCAAGGACCCGAAAGACAACTGCGCGAAGATTGAACTGGCCACGTTCGGAGGCACCACGCACACATTTTTGGTTGCTGAAGACGCTGAGCTGGTGGGGATAACTTCAAGTCGATGCCGCTAGCCGAGCACATAGGGCACTGCTTAGTCGTGTACCTCATTCTCGGCTGCTTAGTGTTCGCAAAAAACTTTGATGAACCTATTGAACTTTGAGTCGCAATCGGTTATAGTTAAGATGAGGTTGGGAGCAGCCCGCAGACGGTTCTAAGCGTACTCGATACCACCGGATACGCACCAGCGGGACCTAGTGAGCCGTGGTACCTCAGACTCAACCTCCAAAAATCGTTCCCCGAGACACCCCGGTTACGTTCCTTCCCGGGGTGTTTCATTTTATCGCGTTCTGCCTACGGCGGCGCAGACACACCCGGGTGAACGACGCGACACAAAATACTTTCGCGTCCCTATTGAACTCACGGCCGCAATTACGTTATAATTGTGAAATGGACATCCTCGTCTGGCTCAGTTGGATAGGAAACCCCCTTGCGTTGCTTGGCTCCTATATGATAGGCGGCGGCAACCTCAAAGGCTGGTGGGCCTATCTCGCAGCGGACTTTTGCCTCATCGGGCTACCTATCCAGCACCGTCTCTGGTCGCTGGCGGTGTTGTTCACTCTGTTCATTGCGACAGGTCTACGCGGCCTCTACAAGTCAGGACAGTTGAAGTGGCCAAGCTTTACATCTTAAGAGGCGCACCCGGCTCAGGCAAGAGCACTTTTGCCCATCACCTGTTGAATGCGGGCCTAGCAGACAAGCACTTTGAAGCCGACCTGTGGTTCTACGGTAAGAACGGCTACAAGTGGGACCCCGCATTACTGCAGGACGCCCACTACTGGTGCTTCCTCAGCACGCACGCGGCCTTGCGCGGCGGCTACAATGTTGTTGTAGCCAATTGCTTTGCGCGACGCATGCAAATACAGGATTACGTAGACCTCGGTTACGAAACTGAAGTGATTGAGCTGAGGGGCAAACACCCTAACGTTCATGGTGTCCCGCCCCAGAAAGTCGAACACATTCGTCGTATCATGGAGGAGTGGCCCGGTGAGCAAAGCGTCAATAGAGGTAAAAGGTCAAAAGTACATAGTCCCGGTTATGCGGGGCCTGAGTATTCGCAAGTTAGCTAAGCATCTCGCAGGAACCTACGCGTAGTCCGTCGAAAGTAGAAGGGAACAGTAAATGATAGATGATAAAATCATTCAGCAGGACGTTGAGACATTGCTCGTAAATCACGGAGTAACTGAGGCGCGAGTGAAATTCTCCGTGTCGGACGGTGACAGCATCAAGCATTTCACCATGTTAATGAAAGCGGGACCGAAGGTTGCCTTACATCAACAAAGAGCGTCGTAAGCTTCTCAACGAGGGTATGATTGAGCCGTCCTCTCCGGGGGACCTCAATTGGCTTATCCACGAGGACGTGCTGAAGCCGTACTTCAAAGAGCAGGGCGTGTCCTACAAGACCCTCAACGAGGTCATCGGCGTCCTGGAATGCGTGAAGCTTGAACTATATAGACGGCTCGCCTCGCGCTACGAAGCAAAAAAGATTACGGAGAACGGCGACATAGCCTTTTACGTGGACTCCATTGCCAACGTATGACTATAAGTGCGACACCTGTGGCGAGATAGCCGAGGTGTTTCAGCCTATATCGGAGTTCAAGTCAGAGCGACTCTGCTCGGGGTCGTTGACCGTAGACGGCGTGACCTATCGCCAGCGTTGCAAGGGCACTATGCGACCGCTGATAGTGGGCACGGGGGCCTTCATTCTTAAGGGCGACGGGTACTACTCTACCGAGACAGCCAAGGGCCGGGCAAAGCGTGCCCTTCACAATAGCGAATCAGGAGATTACGAACGATAATGCCAGTGTTTGAAGAATCAGCAGCCGCTACAGCGCGAAAGTGCTCCGATATCTACACGCAACGAGGCGGTGAGTACAAGGATACGTGGGCCCTGGAGCACCAGACGCACACGTTCTTGGATGCGGTCCTGGACGAAGCAGGCAGCGACTACTTCCCAGTGAAGTTGCCGGACGATTTGAAGCGACTGATGAAGCTAGCGGACCTCATCGACGTCAAGGAGGACCGCATGCTGGGCGGCTACAAGGAGGACACGCTGGTTGACGGTGTGAACTATCGCCTTGTGTTTGCGGACCTGATGGACCAATTCCGTCGCACCCCTAAAATGACGACAATCAGGCCGCAGTTGGAGGGTGACAAGCGTGCGTAAAGATTGGCGCGGTCAAACCCTCAACGTAGGTGACAAAGTAGTCTACCCGGGACGGATGGGCTCTTCACTTTGGCTTCGTGAGGGTGTCATTGAGGAAATTCACTCAGACGCTATCGTAGTACGTCTCACCTACGTGGATAACTGGCAGGGCGGCGGTCGCCGTGTGACTATTCGCAGCCGTTGGGTGACCCGAGTTGCCTGACTACATTCAAGTCTTTACTCGGGGCAAGTTTTGGCCGTTGGAACCGCATAGAGGCGCCATCGACTTACACGACATCGCCCACTCACTATCGCTTTTGTGCCGATACGCCGGTCACATCGACCGTTTTTATAGCGTAGCACAGCATAGCATCATGGTTTCGCTGCTAGTACCCGCTAAGGACGCGCTGTGGGGCCTGATGCACGATGCGTCGGAAGCCTACCTTTTAGATATTCCAGCCCCTCTCAAGAAGATGGACGCGCTGCGGCCCTACCGCGAGGCTGAGGCGAAGCTAATGCGGGCTATCGCGCTGACGTTCCACATGGAGTCTGAGCAGCCTGAGTCTATTCACGAGGCGGATTTGAAGGCGCGGCGTGTAGAGGCTGAAGAGCTGATGTCCCCTCCAGTAGACAACTGGACGAGCAACTTGCCTGAGTACAGTGCGAATGACCGAATATTATTCAAGCGCATTGCTAACATGGGTATGTACCAAGCAGAAAAGGCATTCCTAGCACGATACGAAGAAATAACCGGGTGTAAGACCCCTTCCGAATGGAGATAGAATGAAGTTCCTTAAAGTCAGCCTAGCGCTGCTGCTGTTTTTTGGCGGCTACGGTGTAGCGTCAGCTGCGGCTCCGGGCGTATCCTCGTTGACGACACGTGGCACGCTTGCGTCCCTCAATGACACGGTCACCCTGCAATGCCCTGACGGGCAGAGTATGGCCACGGTCTACGTTCCTGCGGGCACGTTGGCGGGCACGGTTACCGTCTATACGGCCCCTGATAACGTTCCGGGCTACCCGGGCACGTTCACGGCCCCGTTCAACATTACCCCTGCGAACAGCTCCACCTACACGCAGACGCTCTCAGCGTTCCCGGGTGAGCTGTATGTGACGTTAGCAGGCAACCATTGGGTGCAAGCGAAGCTCACTACGGCCACGAGCGGCGCATCTACCGCGACTATTTCGTGTAGCGCCTCAATTGCGCGCTACGGTGCTGCGACGACTACGCCAAGCGTGGGCACGGGTGCGGGAGTCAACAACTACGACATCGACCAGACCGGCACCCCAGTCGCCCAACCCGGTAATGACTGGGCGCAGGGCTACCGTATTTCCTCAAACACCAATTCACCTTCGCTTACGATGCTCTCGGCAGGGGACTATCTCTCCTCTGAGAGCAACACGAAGGGCCGCATTTGGATGGCCCAGGCTACGGGCACGACAGCGAGCGCGGTGGTGTACATCGCACTTACTGAGCTTCAGACGGCTAACAGTCTTGGCCCACAAGCGGGTGATGTGCTTACGATTACCGTCAACGGTCACGCGGTAGCGTATACCGTGCTTGCGGGTGACACTACGTTAGCTACGTTAGCGGCTAGTATTGCTGCGGCTATCAACGCAGACAGCACGGATAGTGCGATTGTCTCCGCAGTAGGTAGCTCTAGCGGACAGCTGGGCACCGTGACTATTACGGCATTGACGAGCGGCATTTGCTGCCGCTATTCGCTGTCCTCCTCGGTCAGCGGCGGCTCACAAGAAACCCTCAACTCATTCCCCTTGCTCGATGTTGCCGGTTCCTATGCGGACTACGGCAAGAACGTCAGCGGATGGTCGCTGGGCACCGACTTGGGCGATTACACTTTTGACCACAGCGGCAACTTTCAAGGTCCTGTGGGGCACATCTTAAACATACAAGCAGGCGCAGGCGCGTCCACAGCTATCAGGTTCAACTTCAATAGCCCCGGCAACTACACCGGACTCGCTATCTACGATGGTACGTCAACGCTATCCCATGCCGACCTGCTCTACCCCATGAACGTGCACATCATCACGGGTCCGCTGGAAGAGAATATTTGTCAGTACATCGCTAACAACTGTACTTCCGCCCCCACCAACCCCAGTTATGTTGGCGAGTGGATGAATATCAACGGCAGCGCTACGGGGCCTACTCAGCATGAGATTCACGGTCACTGCGTGGCAGGTACGACTTGCACAGTCAACTTCACCTACAACTGGACTAACTCAACTAGCTACGATTGTACCGCGACGGCTGAAGGCTCAGCTGATGCGCCTTACATTTCTACTAAGACGGCTGCTCAAATCGTTTTTACCGGCTCAACGTCAGTGGTACGCGACTTTATTTGCTCCGGTATCTAGCAGGAGACAACGCTCGATAGAGCGAAGGGTATAAGGACAAGTTTCATTTTGAGTGAGGAGTAGTTCATGAACGTTAAGATTATCGAAGCGATTAAGGCGCTGTGGGACACGAATAAGGCCACCGTCGTTGCGCTTATCACGCAGGGCGAAGGTGGCGCGGAAGCGTTCATCCTTTCAGCTCTGAAGGCTGAAGGTGCCCGGTTGACGGGCCTCGCGGCTATGCTCTACAGTTTCGTTGAGCCGCAACTGGCTGCGTATGTTCAGGCTGAGTTTACTCAGTACGGTCCGCAGTACCTGTATACGTTCATCGATGCCTGGCTGGCGGGGGAAATCAAGACTCTGGGAGGCTAAGTCTCACTCGGAAACGTAGGGGGTAGCTTCGCGCTGCCCCCTGAAGTAATCACTAAATCATAAATAGGAGGCTCGCTTGAGCACACTCGCGGTAAAAGTTGAGCGCATTCGTGACATTCAACCCCACGGTAACGCAGACCGGCTTGAGATTGCCACCGTATTAGGATGGCAGTGTGTCGTGCAGAAGGGTGCCTTTAAGAAGGGCGACCTTTGCGTCTATTTCCCCATCGACAGCATTCTCCCGCAGACGGTTGAGGACGCCATCTTTGGCGCAGACTCCAAAATCAAACTGGCCAAGCATCGCATCCGCGCCATCAAGCTTCGTGGGGCTATTAGCCAGGGATTGGCGACCGAGCCTAAGACGCTGATTGGGCTGGGCGCGGGCATCATCAACGCTAAAGAAGGTACGGACCTAACTGCGGTGCTAGGCGTCACCAAGTACGAGCCACCCCCGCCGCGTACGCAGGGCATGTCTAACCTGCAAAAGTCGTGGCGCAAGAAGAACCCGCACTTTCACGAGTACACGGACATCGAAAACGCCAAAAACTACCCCGACACCTTTGCGCCAGGTGAGCGTGTGCTCGTATCGGAGAAGGTCCATGGCACGAATTTCCGTGCCGGTTGGGTGCCCTACGAGCCAGATAACCTCTGGAAGAAGTTACTCACTTGGCTGCATCTCGCGCCTAAGTACGAGTTTGTCTTCGGCAGTCGCAAGGTTCAGTTACAAGACCCCGGTCGGGTAGCGGGTACTGGCTTCTACGAACGTCAAGCGAATGGCGAAGGCCCCCCACCGGGTAACGTGTACGCTGAAGCGGTGCGCAAGTACAACCTTCGCAAGATTCCGCTGGGCTACGTTGTGTATGGTGAGATTTACGGGTCCGGCATTCAGAAGGGCTACACTTACGGGTGTAAGCAGGGCGAGCATAAGGTTGCTTTCTTCGACCTGATGATTAATGGCCAGTACCAGGATGACTACGAGTTTCGCCGGTGGGCCACGATTGTGGGGCTACCCGTTGTACCGCAGTTGTGGTCAGGTAAGTACGAGTCGCTGGACCAGATGAAGGCGCTTACGGTGGGCGACAGCGTGCTGTGCCACGAGCAACCCTGTATGGAAGGCGTCGTAGTGAAGCCTGAGCACGAGCGCTGGGACCCGTCCTTAGGCCGCGTCATTCTCAAGGTCGTCAGTGACCAGTATTTGCTGGGCGACCAGAGCGAATTCCACTGATGGATAGAAAGTTGCGCGCTAGGCTTGAATCCGAGCTTAAAATCGTCTATAATCAGCTAGTGCTAGTGCGCGAGAGCCTTCAAAGAGGAGAACGCGCTTGGCCTCTAACCCGATTAGTGGAGGCTGAGAACGATTTGCTGCGCACATGGAAAACTACGTTGAAGGAGTACTAGTGGACAAGGTACAACAAGTGATTGAGAAGGCAGCATGTAATGCTTGGCCGTTGGTCGAAGCGCTGCGTAAGTTGAGTCAAGGTTTCGTTATGTCCCCCATGGCCAACGTTGAACTGGTCGTGTTCGAGAACGGCGGCTGGGCGATTTGCTCCGGGGACGACGCAGGCATTCAAGTCGCGTCAGCGCCGTTGAGCATCAGCTATACCTGCGTTCACGACCTGGAAGCCGCATTAGGGGAGACAGTCGATGGCTGAGAAAGTGGCTACGGACAGTAGCATGTTCTTCAAGGCCCCGGTGGAACCGGAATTCACTCTGGTATTGCTGCTGAAAGGCGGCGGTGACGAGAGTGTCTGCGGCTTCAAGTCTAACGCAGCCGCAGAAGAGCGTTTTTACCGCGAGTATTCTAACGCACCGAATGTGGCGGGGTTCAAGGTTCTTGAAGTTTGACCCCAGTTGAGCAGTTTGGTCGCCAGCTGATTCAGAATGGCGACCTAGACCCGGCGTACATCGTAGCATTTGACGCCGAGTTAAAGCCTGACCTGTTGCGTAAGTGGGTATTCCTCTACTCTTGGTTCATACATGCGGGAGTTACCAGCCACTTAGCAGCGCAGGACCACCCCTACGCGGCAGCGATGAGCGAGTTGAAGATACTGCCGCGCTCACCTGAGCGGCGTCACTTTAGGGCTGCTAATGCGGTGCGAACGCTAGAGTACCTCAAGACCAAGTCACCGGATGCTTGGCTCAAGTACTGGTTCGGACAAGACACGACGTACGCCCCCATCGAGAAGCGTATCCGTGAGGTGCCCGGCTTTGGCGCCTGGACGGCGACTAAAATCATCGACATGGGTGAGATGCTGCTGGGCTATTCCGTGGACCCGCCAGACCCCTATACGTGGGAGCTATACAAGACCCCCGCCGAAGGGGCTAAAATGATTGCCTCGCCAGGTGAATCCCAAGGCGATACACTGGTACGGTTGGCCTCACTCCTATCGGACCTAACCGTGCCCCCGTTGCATATCCGCCACGTGGACGTGCGCGAGGCTGAAACGGTGCTGTGCCGGTTCAAAGAATTCACGACAGGCACGTATCAACCGGGTAAGGAAATACGTACTACCGTAAATGAATTGCTGTGGCGTCCTAACTGGATTGCCAAACGCATGCTCGAAAGGAGCAGTCTATGGTCTTTCAAATCCGAGGGAACCACGGCTCAGGTAAGTCTACGACAATTCGATGCCTCATTGACAACTACGGAGTACGGGATGTTATCAAAGCCTCCGACCTGGTCAACGGCCTAGACTTTGCGGATAAACCCAACGAGGTAGTTGGGATACTGCTTAACGATGGCCTCTTTGTTGTGGGAGACTACTCGGCTCCCACTGGAGGATGCGATAAGATTCACCGCCAGGACCACATCAATGCTCGTGTGGAGTGGGCAGTAGGAAGCGGATTTGACGTTGCGTTCGAGGGGATACTGGCAAGCATCACTTACGAGCGCTATGCTGACCTAGCCGGCAAGATGCAAGATGCGCAGGTGCGGTACCAGTTCATTTTTCTCATGCCTGACCGCGCTAAGTGCTTCGAACACATCAACGCACGGCGCAAAACCTCCAAGGTGGTACGAGGCCCATTTAAGGAGGAGCTGTTCGACGCGAAGGTCAAGATGCTGGACCGTTGTTGCGCCCGTTATGAGCGCGCAGGTTTTGAGGTCATCAAGGCGGATAGCGCAGTCGTAGCGGCGAATCAGATTATTCACGTACTCGATACGCTGCGGGCGGGCGTCGCAACCATTTAAGAGGTAACAACCACAAGAGCATCGAAGCACTCTGTGGATGGACCTGGACCCTAAAATTGACCTCGTACGACGGCTCTACATTCAACAGGGCCGGTCGCTGTCTGACTTGGCCATATCGTATGATATCGCCATGTTTGTTCTAAAGTCACATTGTAAGACTGAGAAATGGGATGAACAGCGTGAAGCGCATCAGCAGAAGGCCGCGAGCACAGACCCCAACAACAGTCTATCTCGTCACGAGTCCATTGTCAACGGCTATATGCTTAAGCTTGAGGAGTTGTGGGAGAAAAACCTAGACCCCACTCTCAGCGAAGGCGAGCTGCGTCGGCTCCGGGTGGTCGTGGAGAATGCGAACAAAATCACGGAGTCTATGATGAGCACGATTGAGTATGACCGCAAGATTCACGGTGTGAAGAACACTGCTCCGTCCGTTCAGCAAGACGTGGGAGAAGAGCACGGCGTGGCTTACCAGGTCAAGCTCAAGGAGTCAGTTGAAGGGGCGGCAGCGCAAAGCAACTAGTGGTTCACGAAATTGACGTGCTCCCTTGGCAGATGGAGTTTCTAGCCTGCCAGGATGACATAGCCGCAGTAATTGGCGGGTTCGCCTCAGGCAAATCCTTCATCGCAGCAAACTGGTTCACCGACCGCTGCATGCAGTTCCCTGAGGCTAATCACATTGTTGTCTGTAAGGACTTGCCGCAGGCCAAGAAGGGTCCGCTATCCACTTTGCGCGGTGTGTTAGATTCGCGTGATATTGAGTACCATTACAACGCGTCAACAGGTCAAATTAATTTCGACAACGGCTGTCGTGTTGCAGTTAAAGCCGTGCAGAATTATCTAGCCTTCCGGTCGCTAGAGGCTGACACGCTGTGGTGCGATGAAACGGCGGACTGGGGGCCTTCGGCTGAGCTAGCCTTCGTCCGTTATGTACAGCCCCGTCTGCGCTACAGCCCCAAAGGCAAGCAATACATCAAGTACGGCATGCGGCCTCAGATGCGCATCACGACTAACCCGTCACCCATCAACAGCTGGCTCTATAAGCTTATCGTGGAGCGACAGTTCTGCAAGTACTGGAACGTGTCGCTGCGCACTAATTACTTGATGCCCGACCTAGAGGGCTACATCGACCGTCAAGAGCGCTCGATGTCCCCCGACTTATGGCCCTTCCTCATCGACGGCAACTGGGGCAGCACGACGGCAGGCCAAGTGTACAAGGGGTTCTCTCGCGCTGCGTGCTGTATCACGCCTCCTCCGGGGTTGCCAGCGTTCGGACTGGACATGACGAAGCCGCTACTTTGGGCGCATGACTTCAACGTAGGCATGATGTGCTCAACCATCAGCCAACTCCATCAGCAGAACCGTATCATTATTGAGCGGCGCAGCAAAAACTCACTGTGGAACCTGCCTGGCGCGTCCCGCATACAGACGCTGAAGGATACAACCAAACTTATGGTTGAAGGATTCCAACACGGCGTGCTGTACATTATGGATGAGATTCGCATACCTAACGCAGGCACGCCTGACGTGTGCGAGGAGTTTGGCAAGCGGTACATCAACACCGGCATTGCTCAGCGTACGGGCGTCATACTCTACGGCGACCCCGCAGGCGGCGGCAGGTCACAGCAGCTGTCGGCTCGACAGGCGGCACGGTCCAACTGGGCTATCATTGTGCAGTACCTTCAGAGCAAAGGCGTACGTGTTGAGTTTCGAGTAATGGAGGCCGCGCCATCGGTCCTGGACCGCGTGAACGAGGTGAAGGCCCAGATTCTCACGAAGGATGGTAAGGGGCTCATCATAGACCCCGACAAGTGCCCCCACACAGTCAAGGACTTTGAGGCGGTGACTTTTAAGGAAGGCACCAACGACATTCTCAAAGATGACAAGGAGATTACTCACTTGACGGACGCGACGGGGTACATGATTTACGTTGAGCGCACGCTTCAGAAGCGCAAAGTTGTGGAGTTTAGGAAGACACTCGAATAATGGCGGCTTATCAAGAGTTGGTGCGGCTGTGGTCTAGTCGTTACCCTAAAGGTACGTCTGAGCGCTTTAAGCGCATGGACGCTCTTTCAAAGCTTCAAGATGACTCCATCTACGACATCCTACCTCACCCGTTCGAGAAAGAGGAGAACGGGGTCAATAATCCTATTCCGTTACATGAGCGGCGTCCTAACGTCCGCTATATGCTGCCTAAAATCATTGTGGACCACACGTCCTCGCTGACGTTCGGTGACGCCCACGCCCCTGCGGTTCGCATCGCTGAGCCGTCCGAGGACATGGACCCGAAGGCGCTTGCGAACAAGCACGAGCAGTTTGAGCGCATCATTGAAGCGCTTGAATTAGACGCCGTCATGATTGAGGCGATGAAGCTTGGCGCAGTAGGTTCGGTTGCGGTTATTCTTCGGGTGTTGGACGACGGCTATCCGTGGTTGGACATCATAGAGGGCAAGTACTGCATACCCCACTTTGACGTAAAGGACCCGCGCAAGCTAGTTCAACTCGACCAGATTTACAGCGTAACAGCTGAAGATTTGCGCTTAGCCGGGTACAAAGGCGACTATAAGCCCGACAAGATTTACTACATAAAAATCACTTACACTACAACCCGGACCGTTGTGTCGATGCCGCTCGTTAAAGAGCGCTACGAGCGACTGGGGGAGAAAGACGATGACCAAAAGGTTATCGTGTGGGTCAAAGATGAAGAGCGCTCTTACAGCAATCCGCTATCATTTATGCCGGTGGTCTGGATTCGCAACCTTCCATGTCGCACCGCTATTGACGGGGACAGTACTTTCGGTTGTGTCGCAGATTTCACTATTCAGATAAGCTATCTGCTCAGTCAGATTGGCCGAGGTTACTACTACACCGCAGACCCCATCCTCGCAGAGGAGTCTAGCCAGCTATCTACGGGTATACCGCTGGCGGGGACAGACCCGGACGTGGACACCGAGATTCGCCGGTCACCGGCTCGCATGCTTAAGGTGGACGGTAAGGTTAGCGTTCTTGAGATTAGTGGCGAAGGTTTGCGTGGTGCTAGCGAGCACGTTAAGATGCTGCGTGAGTACGCTCTAGAGGTTCTGTCGGGTATGAAATCCGACTCAGACAACTCAAAGGGCGTCCAGTCCGGTCGTGCGCTCCACTACCTCCATCAAGCGCTAGTGTGGCTCGCTGAAAAGTTTCGCGTGTCATACGGCACTCGTGGTTATCTTGCGGTTCTTCGCATGGTATTCCAAGGTATCGCTGATGGTGACATCGTCATTCCAAACGTCGAAATAGACGAGGTGGACCCCAAGGTTCCGCTGCGCTTGGTTTGGCCGCAATGGTCTACGCCTAGCGGTGCGGACATGTTAGCGGAAATCACGGCATTGGCTACGGCAGCAGGCAGCACGCCCCAGTTCCCGGTCAAGATTCTGCCCATCAGCGTCATTGCTCAGAAGGCAGCGTCAGTGGTAGGTATCAGCGACCAGAACCGTGTGGCGGCTGAGTTGGAAGCGGAGATGGAGGAGAAACCCCCGTTGACTGCAGCCGACGCAAATGACACTAAAGTGGAAATAGCGGATAAAGCCGCGAAAGTTAAGGCTACGCAGGCCAAAGCGCGTAGCACAGCGAAGTAAGGAGAACAATGGTAACCGAAGAAACGCCTGAAAATCAGAATCCCAACCCTACCGAGGGCGAGGCTAAACCGAAGGTAGAGCCTAAGACCCCGCCAGACGGCGAGAAGCCTATTGACCCCGCCTACGCAACCCGCCTCCGCAATGAAACTGCGGCAGAGCGTGGCAAGCGCGAGGCTGCAGAGCAGCGTGCCGCCGACCTTCAGACGCAGCTGGATGAGATTGAGCGTAAGCGTCTACAAGATGAAAAAGATTTCAAGGGCCTAGCGGAAAAAGAGAAGAAGCGGGCTGATGATATTGAGAGGCAGTTCAACCAATTCAAGGATAGCGCCTCCAAGCGCTCTGCGAACACTGAGCTTCGGGCTGAGGCTCGTGAAGCGGGTATCCTAGATGTGGACGATATCAGCCTTATTGATGCTTCTGGCATTAAAGTGGACGATGACGGCAACGTCACGGGCGCGAAGGAAGCCGTTGAAGCTTTCAAGACGAGCAAGCCACACAAGTTCAAGACCGAGGGTGAGTCTACCCCCGAAAGCAAGACTAAACCGCGTACTCCGAACCCGAACCCTAACGCGAAAGGCATCAAAAAGGATGCGAAGGATATGACGGGTGATGAATTCGATAACGCATGGGCCACGGCTGGTAGAGCCTAATGCCCTCACGGGGCCTAGCTAGGACTGTTTACCTCGACATCGAGAACAGCCCACATATGGGTTACACCTGGGGCAAGTGGCAGCAGAATGTGATTGCAGTAGAGGAATACTCCTGCCTCATGTCTGTGGCCTGGGCCTGGGGTGATGACCGCAAAATCCATAGCGCCAAGCTTCCCGATTTCAAATCCGCCTACCGCAACAACCCCCGAGATGACTCTAAGTTGATGGAGGTTATCGGTAACGTCTTAGATGAGGCGGATATACTGGTGGGCCACAATATTGAGAAGCATGATGTGCGTAAGTCTAACGCAAGCTTTTTACGTCATTCCCAACTCCCCTACTCTCCGGTAAAACCAGTCGATACTCTCCGTGAGGCGAAGCGCATTGGCCTGTTTTTCGGCAACAGTCTAGACGACCTAGCCCGATTCTTGGGCCTTGGCTCTAAGCTCAAAGTGCTGACCTCGGGCAACAAGTTTGACCTTTGGCTGCGTTGTATGGGCGGTAATGAGCAAGCCTGGACTAAGATGGAGCGGTACAATAAGCACGACGTGTTCCTGAACCGTCTAGTGCATCATCGCTTACGTGCTTGGGATTCAATGCACCCTAACATCACGTTGATGACGGGTGAGTCTAAACTCTGTCCTGTGTGCGGCCACAAAACTGTGAGAGCCCAGGAGGCTGATGGCAGCGAAGCTTGGGCTTACATGAAGTCTTGGCGTGCAGAATTATACGTCTGCACCCGCGCTACATGCGGCAAATACGCGAAGGGCCGTAGAGAAAAACTTAAAGCAAGCGTACTCGTAGCCTAGGAGACACATGTTCGCACCGGATAAGACTACCCCTGCAATACTTGACCTCTCCATTCGGCGTGCTATTGAAGCTCAACTGAAGCCTCGCCATCTGAAGAGTATGGACTCCCTGGTGGACGAGATGATGCACGGAATCATGGAGCAGATTCCTGTTCAGGCTTTTGAGGAGCGTTTAGCGCATCACGAAGGCTATCTCGTGTTCCAGCAGGACGTGGACCAAGCGAGCTGCGAGAACATGCAGTACGAGTTGCTTAGCGCTCACATGTCGCTACCTATAGACAAACCCATCAACATGATGCTTAGCACCTTTGGCGGTGATTGGGAGTACGGATTAGCGGTTATGGGGGTCATGCATCGCATTCAAAGCGAAGGGCGCGACGTAAACGTACACGTGACCGGCTCAGCCTCCAGTATGGGCAGTATCATTACCCAAGCAGGCACTCGCCGCTACATGGATGAGTTTGCGGATATGATGCTGCATGAAGGTTCAGGCGGCTTGCCCATCAACTATCGCCAAGCGAAAGACTACATGGAAGGCTGGGACAAGACCCAGAAATCCATGTACCGCATTTACGCTTCTCGTTCCGGTAAGACCCCCGAATACTGGGAGAATCGCGTATCGCGTCATGATGTATTCCTGACCGCGCAAGAGGCGCTGGAAGAGAAGCTCATAGACGAAATCATCTACTCCCCGTTCACCACAGCAAAAAAAGTTTAATCCCCTAAAAGGGAAGACATCCCACATAGACGAATGTAGCCCATGTAAGGTAGCTTGTAAGAGGGGCTACCGTCCTGGGTTGAAACTCAGCAGAGGCTGTGAAACCTAGTTGGACGCTGACACTCGGCAGAGGCCGTGATGCGAACCTCAGCAAAAACGACTAGGAGATAAAGCTTCGTGGCTTTCGAGAATTTCCCCACCGTATTTCAAGATATTTTCCAGCAAAACATGCTGGCTCGGCGCTTCGAGGACCAACTTAAGGCGCTCTGTGCGTATCGTAAGACTGCCTTCCGCTTGCCGGTCCCTATCCGCAGCGGTGAAAGCATCACCTATTCGCGTGCTGGTCGTATCAGCCCGGTCCTCAGTGACCTCACTCCTTCCCTTAATACGGGTCTGGACAACGGCGTCACCGGCATCGGCGGCGTAGGAGCGGCTAACCCCACCTACCCGTTCGAGCAGTGGTCCGTGTTCATCGGCATGCGTCCGTACTTCTTGGACCTGAACCTCGTTCAGGCGAAGGAAGTCATCGCAGACATTTTCAAACAGAACCAGGACAACCTGGTTGAGAACGCAGCGTTGTCGCTTGACCTTCAGGCGATGAATGTGGCGTTCGATGCCTACCTGGGCGGGTCTACGTACATCAAGTCCGGTTCGGGCACGTCGTACATTGTGGACAATGCGAAGGGCCTTGATACGGCGTTCGCAACCACGACCATCGGCGGAAACACTTTCCCCACGGGCGCACCGGCTCCGGTTAGCGTAAGCAACCCGCTGTCGGTCGTAATCACGCATGACGACGGCACGACCGAAGTCAACACGATTACGGGCGTCACCCCCGAAGGTACGAACCACGCGGTGGAAAACTACGCAGGCTCGGGCGCATACTCTGCGACCTTGACTCTGGGTACCACGGCGACCCTCACGGCGGGTTGGACCATCAAGGCGGCAGACGGCCCGGCCATCTACCGTCCGAACGGTAAGCCCAACGTGTCCAAACTCACGGCAACGGACACCATCGGTGCCCAGCTCATCATCAACGCGGTGGCTGAGCTTCGCGCAAACGGTGTGAAGTCGCCTCTGGCGGATAACACCTATCCGTGCTACATTGACCCGATTGTGGATGCGCAGTTCTTCACGGACCCGCAGTACCAAATCATGAGTCAGGGCACGGTGGACTCCCCGGAGTTCAAGGGTGCGCGAGTCAATAAAAACTTCGGTGTGACGTTCGTGCCGACCACGAACAGCCCGGCCTTCACGGCTAGTGCCGGCGTCGTAGCACGCCACGCTATCGTGACGGGCGAGAAGTACCTCCAGATGTCCCCGTTCGCGGGTACTGAAGAGGCTATCCGTTCGATGCCTGATATGGGCGTGCAGAAATTCGACATCGTTGACGACATCGTGTTCGTCCAGCGTATGCCGCTTGACCGTGCGGGCCAGATTCTTTCGAGCGGTTGGTACTGGATTGGCGGGTACGCGGCTCCGACCGATGCCACCATCACCAGTGCGGTCCTTCCGTCTGCGAGCGCTGCGCGTAACAAGCGTGCGGTCGTGGTCCAGGTCGCTTCTGCCCGATAAAGGCACGTTCTCAGGAACATTCACAATGGGCTGGCTGAAAGGCCAGCCTCTTGTATTTTAAGAGGCCAAACAACAGCATACCGCGAAAGTAGATAACGTTATGGCTACCAATATCCCTCTGCCGGGTTCCCCGGCTCTTCACCCGACTTACGAAGCGGCATCCCTACCCGGGACTGGTGCCGGCGACTTTGCTGGCTCGCTGCTGTCTGCGACTAATCAGCTGACGCCCAATCGCACGTTCAGCTACGCTATGCCTGGTGGAGGCAGTAAGACGTTTTACTACGGCATGAAGACCACGGTGTCTACTGCGGTCTACAACGCCATTACCGGGTTGGGATGGGCTAGCTAATGCCCAAAGGCGTTCCGAATCCGAAACCCGTCGCTCCGGTGGATGCGGCGGCTATGCAGGCGTCCCAGAAACTACTGCATGATTTTGCAGGCGCGGGAAAGACGGACCTGCCATTGCCGGAGAGCAAGGTTAAGGACCCCACCAAATTCCAATGTCCTCGTGACATACAGATATCTACGGCGATGAGCGGCGCTCTGCTGATTCGCAGGGGTCAGATTGTGGATTCCCCCCTGCTTCTCAAGGCGCTCAGGGACGCTAAAGTAGAGCTGATTCCGGTCGGCTAATATGGCTTCACTAGACCTGCAGACTAAAGCGCGCATACGGCGCCAACTAGGTGTCCCCTTTGCGGGTAGGGCGGATGCAAACACTACCATGGGTTTGCGTACTGTTCTTAAGGCGGGTCAGCTGGAGTTCTATATGAACAACCTCCAGATGCCTGAGGTGTCGCTGCTGCTTGGACGGCCCTACGGCGCTTTCATCATCTACGCTCCTACGGCGCTAGACCGCGTGTACAGTTTCACCGTAGACTCCACGACAGTGACCTACACAGTCCAGCCCTCAGATATGGCGGCTCGTGACCCGTTGCTGAGCGTGGCGACGGGTATATTGGCGGCTATCCAGGCGGCGCTGCCTACGTATCTAGCCGACTCTGCGCAGATTGCGGTGATAGGCTCTTACCCCCAACTTTCCACTGCAATACAGTTCGAGTTGCTAACCCCCACCGCGACCCCATTTGCACTGACTGCGGTGTCGAATGTGGTAGTAATTCAGTCGGGCGACTACCCTGCTTCCCCACAGTTTCTTGTTGACGACGGAAACGGCGACCCGACTAAGCAGGTCATAGCTTACGGGCTACTGCCTATATGTGAGGCACTCGAACAGCAACTACTCAACTCTAGCTCAAATCTGTCTCTCAGCGAAGTGGGCTCACGCACACTTGGTGCGGCGGTGTTCCGTCCCGATGAGCTGCGAGTACGCAACTCGCTACTGCGTCGCTATCGTTTTGAACTGGGCGTGGCGCTATCGTTCTTCGCTCCCAACCCTAGTAGCGGAATTCCCAGCTTCGGTCTGCCCCAGTAGGCTACCGTGTCGCTTTACACTAACGACAAGGCTCTGCGACAAGGTCTAGGCAAAATTAAGCCTATTGCCTCCACGTATAGCGTGTACCGTATCGGCGGCGCTTCAGGCGTGCCTAACGATGCCTCCAGCATCATCAACGAGCAGAACCTGGTGACGGCCTACTTCCCTGGTCGCTTCAATCGTATCACGAACAAAAGCGTGCTGGAGCAAGAGGACATCTACAAGATGTGCTATATAGGCGAGGCGGACATTCGCTCGCTGAAGATAGGCGATATCCTCATTGAAACAGCGCCACATACGACGGACGCCCCGGACGGACGTGCCTTCGCCTTCGTAGATTGCCAGCCTCTGATGCCCGCAGTGTTCGCTCGTACTGAGATTATGGGGTCGGTGTCGCGACCTAATTCTGACGAGGCTGAAGAGCCTATGCTAGGGACCGTACCCTACCAAGGTACGACAAAGGGCAGTGAAGAGTATCTAGTGCTAGGCGCGACTCCTGAGACGTGGGGCTACTACAGTTTCGAGTCTACCGGCATCATGGCCACGATTCCATTCGGGCTACAACCTTACAGCCGATTGGGCACAGCTCAGGAATACCATTACCCGACAGCGACAAAACGTGGTATTCACTACGCCTACCTGCCGTTGCTACCTGGGGTGTTGCTCCAGCCCGGTGACGTGTTGAATGCGCAGAACGGTGACCGCTTCCGTATTGAGAACCTTTCCGTATTTACGACGGGCACGCAGGGGTATCTTGCTATATGCGAATCGCTGTTCATCTAACGGATGAGGAATATGATACGCGGAGAGATGAGCTTCACAAGATTCAGCGGGACGCCGTGCTCGAAGCCGAGGCCCAGTATCAAGCAGACCTTCTCACCGACCCCGAAGGATGGGAACGTGTCGCCGGTCTCAACGGACCTGCTCGCGGGGGCGAACCCGGCAACGTAGGGGACCGCCTAATATCTTACATGTTTAAGTGGCGCGACGTAGACGCACTTAATCGCCTGAATCGTAGTCTAGCTACGATTGCACAGAGGATTTCAAAGTTAGCAACGGAGTTGGATGATGAGTATTACAGCAGTCGTGGCGGATGATTCCGACCCCGAGTTACAGCAAATCATACCCATCCTTAAACGGATAGGCGTGACGGTGCTAGCCTCATTTCGTGACGGACTCTCCGCTTGGAAGTATATCCAGAGCCTGGAGACACCGCCTGATTTGCTCGTGACTGATTATGTGATGCCTCACATGTCAGGCGCGGAATTAGCTACCCACGTCAAGAATGCAAGATTAGCGACTAGAGTTCTCATGTGGTCCTCAGCGGGGCAGAAGGGTGCGGCTTATGGCGACCCTGACTCCATCCATTGCGTGAGGATTAAGCCCTATTTACGACGTGAGACAGAGTCAGCCTTGAGGGAGCTAGGATTCAAGTAGATGGCATTTCTGGATGATGTAATGGACCAGTTGGCGGTGAGCGTGGGAGCATTCCTTGCGCCGTTTCAACCTAACCTTCCTCCAGACTATCCGAATGCGCAGCCTTCTGCAGGCTACATACCGCCTACTATCATTGGCGCGGGCCACCCTATCCAGGTGAAAGTGTTGCACCGTCTAGAGAATCACATGGCACAAGTAAGCATCTACCCTTACACGACCGAGAAGGTCATGCCGTACTACGATTCGCAGAAGCTTATAACTCTGCCGAACGGTTTGGAAACCTTCCAGACGGGACGTTCGGAGAAGGCAATGATTATTGAGGTGTGGTCCTACGACCGCCCCACCCGGGCAGCTATCTCTAACGTGATTAGAGGCTATCTCGGTGATTTTTATCGTCAGACGGAGTTGGACACCACCACCACCACGCTGCGTTTCGCTCACGCTGAGCCGTTTGATAACGAGCAGAGCGATTCGGTCTATGTTCAAAAGATGTTTTACGTTGCTGACTTCGATGTGCTTCAGATACCTGTGGGTCAGATTTCCTACCTGGTTGAAGAGGTAGACGTTAGCATGACGGTGAATAATCAAGTATTAGGCGTTGTGGTACGCAATCGGGGCAGCAACCCGCCTGCAGAGAACCCCATCATCTTAGACACTACAGAGCTAGACAGCGGAGCGACCTGGAACTAATGTCAGTACCACATGAGTTTGTGACCGGCGAAGTAGCCCACGCAGCGGACCTCAACGAGGATTTTGACGCAGCTGTTGCAGCGCAGAACGCTGTAGGAGCCACGGCTGATCTGTCGGGTATTTCTATTTTTCTAGGCACTAAGTACGGCATGTCCGGTGCCAGTGGGGCATCATCTAACACGGACGGATTCAACGCGGCTGCTACAGCGGCTGTCGCGGGCGGACGGATTCTCATACCGCTAGCAACGTATCAAATCAACCCCCTCAATGAGCTGGTTGACGGCGTAGATATTGAATCGCCTAGCCGGTTGACTGAGTTGGTAGTGAACGCGAACGGTAACTTGTTCTTTGTCGCGGGCGACGGCGGTAACGGTATGGGTATCGGTATCCGCAATCTCACTATTAAGTACATGGGCGGCGTGAGCGGTTATCCGCTGTATGCCACTAATTGCCAGAACATGGTGGGTGAGCGCCTATTCTTTAACAGCTGCGCAGCTGCCTTCTTTGACGACCATGCCCTGCAGTGTGGGGTCAAAGATAGTACGTTGGATGCGTTCAACGTCAACAATCTCATTTGGAACGTCTTATCAGGGTCGCAGTGTTTCCTACGCAACAACGTAATGCGTTGTGCTGGCGGCTCGAACAACAATAACAAGGCAGCGCAGATACAATCGGTGTCTACGCTGTACATAGAGGACAATCATTTCTCGCACATGGACTACGGGTTTGAATTCCTTAAGAGTTGGAATGACGTATTCATCTCGCGTAACCACATGAATCCTCGCAAGTGGTCCGTGATGTTCAACCCGCCTACAGGGGCGGCTAATCAGAACGCTATCTTCACAGATAACATCCACGTCCTGAGTGCCAGCGCGGTGACGACGTTCCCTGGTGGAACGATTGGCACAGGAGCGTTCGCTAACTCCTCAACTGACGGTGTGAGCCTCAACAATGAGACCTATATCAACTGGACGCGGGACGGATTGCTTATTGCAGGCTGCCACTTAGTCAAGGTCAACAAGGGTCGCTACTCGGCCAACGGACAGGGCGGGGGCGATTACGCAGGCATTCGTGTGACGGGGGGCGACGTTGTTGAGATTGAAGGCGCGAATTGCCGAGGCGACTATGAAGGCTTCTCTACTCGCCAGCCCTGGGGCATGATAGTGGACCTAGGCTCAAACACCACTATTCTACGTGTAAAGAATGTAGACCTCACCAACAACGCGCTAGGCCCCCTTAAAGTAGTGGGCACGCCAACGACTATTTGGTTCAAGGATTGCCCCGGCCTCACGGACCAGCACAAGGTGCTTAATGGCGGCGTGATTCCTTTGACGGCGACCACAGCAGCGTCATTGGGCTACTATGGAACGTCTTACATCTCGTTCTGGGGCGCGACAAGCTACACTCTGAACGGCGTGACTAAACTGATTACTCAAGGCATTTTGAAACTGGACCCTTACGACCAGATTTCATTTGCCGGCTCGCCGTCTGGCGACTGGATTGGAAACGACTAATGGATTTAACAAAGGTTCGAGTGCCCGAAGGCCACGAAATTGTTGTGGACCGCCCATTCGATAAGCACGTTCGAGGCGACGTGCTTAAAGAGTGCGAGCGTTGGCGTTTAGACCAAAACTTTGTAGGCTTCCGTCAAAAGGAGAACAAGGTAGTGTCTACCACAGACACGAAGAAAGAAGTAGTGCGTGATAAGATGCACGATAAGCCCACGACCGCATTAGGAGAACAGGACAACAATGGCTCAAAGCTTCAGTAATGGTTTAGGCATTGATGATGTTTATTTGAACGTCAATCTGCCGCAAGCCATTCTAATGAACGGTGCGACCCTGTTCAACGCGCTTATTTCAGGCGCGGCTTCTTGGGGTCCGTTTAACACGGCGCTTGTCTCCGCTTCTCCGCAGCAACTGGTTCGTAATTTTGGACCGCCTATTAACAGCGGCAAGGATATCGTTCAAGACGGTGTCCTGTACATGGCGCAGCGTGCGCAAGGTGGCGTTATCGGCGTTCGCGTAGGCGACGGCACTCAGACCAAGGCAGGCGGGTTCCTTGTGGACACCGCTGCAGCTCACGGCCTGGTCGTGACGGCCTACTACCACGGTTCTTGGGGTAAGCAATTTTACTGTCGCGTGTCGAAGGGTTCTAACTGGACCTCGGGTGCGCCTACGGCCATGGTTTCTATCTTTACGGGTAAGAATCAGCGGGCTGAAGTCTACGACAATATTCTCATGGACGTGACCACGGATGGTACCTACGGTGTTAAGAGCTGGCTCAACATCGCTACGGCGGTGAACGCTAAGAGCACGCTCGTCGTTATGTCTGCGCCTGGCACGCCTAGCGTGTTACAGCCTGACCTCACGAATCTTAAGGAGTCTCTTGCGGGCGGCTCTGACGGTATAACCTCCATCACTACGTCTATCCAGATGGGTACGGATGGTGGAGCGGGTTCGCGTACGGGCCTCTATGCGGGACGTCAATCGGGTTTCGATATGTGTTGGCTTGCGGGTAGCACGGACACTACGGCATGGGCCGCAGGCGATGTGTTTGCTCAAAGCGAAGGCGGCGCATTCGTAGGCTGTATCACTGCAGGTGATACGGTGACCACGGCACTCAGTGACTTCTTAACGGCTGCAGTTGCAGACGCTAACTTTTTCTGTGGCTGGGGTAATATAACGTATCTCGACACGTGGTTGAACGCGCAGGTAACCCTGCCAGCAACCCCGGTCATCGCGGGCATTTGTGCTCGCATGAATCCGAGCGATTCGCCGGGTAACCAGCAAGCATTCGGTATTCTGAAGACTAATCTTACGGGCGCTCAGCAGCTGTCGTTCACGGATATGACGTCGTTGAAGAACAACGGCATTCTGTTTCTGAACAATCCCATCCCTTCGGGCGCGGTGATTGGTCTGCGGCACGGCAAGAACACTTCCACGAACACGGCTATCAACGAGATTACGTATACGCGTAAGCTCAACCAGATTCTCCGCGACTTGGGCGGCCCAGTCCTCGGACAGTGGGTCAACAAGAAGCAGACCACGCGGGACCCGGACCCAACTCGGTCGGGCGTCATGGCTTCTCTCACGGGCTACTTCAGCCCGCAGAAAGCATCGGACGACATCGATGACTTCTCGGTTCAATGCGACCTGGGCAACAACTCAGTGCCCAACATTCAAGCAGGCCGACTGACGGCTGATGTGGTCGTGGAGTTCATGTCGGTTGTGAACCAACTCATCATCAACATCACGGCGGGTCAGACGGTTACGATTCAGAACGCTACTCAAGCAGGACAAGTAGGGAGCTAACAGGTAAGTGGCAAAGTTTAACATTGGCCGAGATTTAACGCTGACCATCAGCGTGAACGGTAGCGTTGTAAATGAGTTAGGTCTGTTGACCGAAACGAGTTTCAAGGCTGACTGGAGCATGAAGAAAGTGACGCCCACTAACAAGGGCGGCATTACAGTAGCTCGTTCCATCTTCGGTGGCTACGACGTTGAGTGTCATATCACTCGGCAGGACAGCACGGCAGATGACTTCTTCAGCATGCTCGAAGCTAACTGGATTGCCGGCGGACAAGACCCGGATGTCACGCTCCTTGAAACGGTGCGTAACCCGGACGGTTCGGTTGACCAGTACAACTACATCGATGGCACGATTGCTCCTGAGGGCGACGGCATCTACAAAGGTCTGGACGAGTCAACGATGTCTGTCAAATTCTTCTTCCCGCAGCGTCAAGCGCTCACCCAGAACAGTCAAGTGTTCGTGGGCGGGGGCAACGGTGGTCTACTCTAAAGTTTACTAAGGCCACCCGAACACGAGAGGACAGCGTTCGATAACACGCTGTCTTTTTGTTTTACCCAGGACTTACGCGCTAAACGTCGAATAGTTGTAGAATGGCAAATGCTAGAGTTACGCCGCCAGGCGACAAGCCTGCGGCACCTGTCGCGACGGACGTGACGGATGAAACCTTCAATTATACGTTACCGGACGGCTCGCTAGTCGTCTGCGGTAAACCGCGAGGCGTTCTCAAGCTTCGCTTGCGCAACATCACCACCGAGATTCAACGCAAGGACCCCGAGTTAGCAGCTATCGCTACGGCGTTCATGTGTATCCGCACCATCAACGGCAAACCCCCGGTCCTCACGACCGAGCGTGAGTTTGAAGCGTTGGTGAACCGCTTTGGTTCAGACGAGGCTGTGGATGAGTTCATGCAACTCTACCAGAACCTCATCAACCCCGAGGCGGCGGCTATTCTCAAAAAGGCCCTGGAGCTGGCTGTTGAGAACAAGTGGGAAACGGAACAAATCCAGGACTACATCACCACCGAGGTGATGAAGCTAGAGGTTGAGCGCCGCAACAAAGTCCGGGACTGACCGAGGACCCAGCCTTTCGCGGCATGGCCGCAATAGCCCAGCCTACTTGGGCTGAGGTCCAGTTTCTGGATTCCCTGGTGTTGGAGGCTATTAACATAGTCAAGGGCGAGATGAACGGCGATAAATTCCTTTGGGAGAAGGAGTACCGCGACCCTAAGACGGGCATCACTATGATAGGCGTCTGGAAAAGCGTGTTAGATGAGGAGAAGGAGTCCCAGGCAAGATAGCTACCAACGGCGAAAGCATTTGAGTGGAGTTTCGCGGGCTGAACGAGTTGATTGCACACACCGTGAAGGTGGCGGCTTTGTGCGATGAAGCGGTTCACGAGGGGTTGGAGGGGGTAACGAGCAAGCTACTGAGTGATACTCGTGCTACGTTCGGCCACTACCAGGAAGGCGCGGGTCCGTTCGGCGCTTGGCCCGAGTTAGCGGAACGCACTAAAGCCGACCGTGTCGCGTTAGGCTTCTCTGAGAATGACCCGTTAATGCGCAGCGGTGAGTTGCGCGACAGTTATTACAAACTAGTTCAAGGTATGGAAGGCGGCGTAGGTTCCGATTTGGGCAAGGCGCTAGGCATGGAGATAGGTGACCCTATCAAGAATATCCCTGCGCGTTCCACCATCGGATTGACGTTCGCACGCACGGAGAAACGGTTGTTTGAGGAGTTGGGCTTACCCGTTGATGCTCTGCTCATACAAGGCGCTGTCCGTAAAATGTTTTCCTCTATAAATAGGCGGTAAGTCCGATTTTTGCAGCCTGGCGAGTCGCAGTAGTACTTTCAGCCCGTAACCTCACCGGGCCAGCATTCGGCGCTCTTGTCGCTGATGCAGGCAAGGCCGAGGCAGCTACTGCGCGTCTCAACTCGCTGATGCGCAGCCTAGGTGTAGGTGCGGCCATTGGCGCAATTGCGGTAGGCGCTGCGCTGGAATACGGTATCGGAAAGGGCATTCAGAAGGCGTCTGAGCTTCAGTCAGCGCTGAAGAGCCTCCAGGTCACCACGGGCGTTAGCAATCCTACGTTGGACCGCATTCACGACCTGGCGTTATCCGTAACGGGCGCTACGTCTCAGTCTATCCAACAGATTCTGAGTGAGTTTCAATCCGGCGTCCGGGGAGGTTTAACTCCAGGGCAGCTGATGGGCAACAACGGTGCGTTGTTCCGTAAGATGGCTTACTTCTCGGACGTGCTTTACCGCACACCAGGATTAGGTACGGACCCGAATGAGTCCATGTACGACATCGCCAAAATCTCGCATATGCTTGGCGCGTATTCGCCTAAAGCTATGGGCGATGTCACAGAAGACATCTACGCTGCGATGCGCACGGGACCGTTCGAGCTGGATAAGATGGTCACGCAGGGCAAGTACTTCATGTCCCTGTTCCACAATCTAGGCGCGTCCAACAAAGACATTATCGCAATGACGTCCTTCATGGGCCAGCTAGGCTACATGCAGGGTCGTGGCGGTACGGGTATGCAGGCTATCGCGCTGGGCCTCATCAACGCAGCCCAGATGACGACCTCTCGCCAAGCCAAGCAGAAGAACGCTCTGAAGGACCTGGGCCTCATCGGTCCGAACGGACAGAGCCTCTACATGAGTCACGAGCGCCAGGCTGATGGTACGTATAAGAACCATTGGGACGTCATGGGCATGATGTCTCATCTTGTCTCGTTTGCCAAGTACCATCCGGCAGTAACCTTCGCAGGACTCATCAACAGCGCTCTGGGTCGTATCGCAGTCCCGTTAGTTTCGGCGGCGTCTATGGGACAGGCTTACGAGCAGTTTCTAAAAATCTACGCCGAGCAGCAAAAGCTTAAGCGGGAGATGCCCATTGAGAAGGCGCAGCAGGAGCTGGTCTACGGCACTTTCAAGGGCGCATCAGGGCTGCTTAAGACGAACATTGAGAGCGCAATAGCTGAGATATTCCTGCCTCTCACTAACACGCTGATTCCGTATATCACTAAGCTAGCGAGCGTGTTCCTGCAAATAGCCATATTTGCTCGTCAACACCCTGCAGCGATGCTCACGGCTACTCTCACCGCAGCGGCTACGGGCCTTGTGCTGATAGTGGGCGGTGCGGCAGCACTAGCGCGTATGTCGTGGGTCGCTTATGCGGGCCTACGAGCACTTTCCCGGATGGAGGGCGAGCAAACAGTGGCCTCAGCCGCAGCAGGTGGCGGCGGCTTGTTGGGTAAATTGTTCGGGGGCCTAGCAATTGGCGGCTGGCTTAAGAATGCGTTTTCCGGCGTCGGCAAGTATTTGTTGGGTGAGGGTTTCGTAGCCAACGCAGGCTTTGGCGGCCACATGATCTACAAAGCAGGCGCGATTGCTGAGGGTCTGGGCGGCAATTTAGAGAGCAACATGGCTATTCGCGGCTTCATAATGCGGGTGCTGCCGCTAATTGGCGCAGCCTTCTCTCGGGTAGGGGCCTCGCTCATACCGCTTGTGGGCGAAGTGTTCATGTTCATTACCGCTATCCAGTTGCTGAAGGGTCACGCTACGAACGTCGGCTGGGTACTGGGCACTATGGCTCGCTGGATTACGCACTCGTTCTGGCCGGGCGTTCTCTGGGCGTTCAGCGCAGGCTTTACCAACTCCAAGGGCAGCCTGTCTAAGATGTTTACAGGTAATGTGACCGATTGGTTCCGTGACGCGATAGACGCTTACGAGGCGGCGTTACATGGCGAGTCCTTGCACCATTACCGCTTAAAGAAGTACGGTCCCCAGGGACGTAAACCCGGCGCGGATGAGCTTACTTTGGCGATGGAGGGCAAAGGTCCTTGGGCGTTCGACAACCTGGTTCTAAAGCCTCTCGGTGTGAAGCTAGGTCAGTTCGGCAATTTCATGAAGCAGTGCTTCTACACGGCCACTAATTTCGTTGAGCAGCAACTCAGGCGATTTGACTCCTGGAATCGCAGCATCTGGCAGAGCATCATCAACACGATAACGCAGTCCATTTTGAAAATACCAGCGCTGTTCAGCGCTCTGAGTGCTAATATTGCGGCTAAGATTCACTCTATACCCTTCATCGGGGACAAACTGGTACCTAACGCTCCTAGTGGAGCAGCGCATCCACACGCCACCGTGCGACGAGTAAGTGCGACGCATCCACACGCCCCCGTGCGCGTAGGCGATATCACTATCCACGTGAATGGCGCAGGGAACCCGAAGCAGGTGGCTGACGCGGTGATGAATCTGCTGGTGAAACACGGGGGCCTGCAGCAGCGAGCGCAAGGGGGCCAAGCGACCAGCCCGTTCAGCATTGAGTCGCAGCTGGGGCTAGTAGGAGTGCCGGGCTAATGCCGGATGATTTAGGCTTCAATATAGGTGGGGTAGACCTTTTCCGGTTTGAAGTGCCGGAGGAGTTTGACTTCGGTCACGAGTCTGTGTCCGTCACTCACAAGTACATCACGACGGGCGGCACGCCTATCATCCAGATTCAGGACATGGGCTCGTTCCCTCTGCCAACTGAATGGGAGGGCATACTCTACTACGTAGACGCTATTGACCGAGCACTCCAGTTAGACGCTCTTCAAACGAGTCAGGACCCCAACTACCCCGTCAAGTGGACTTATGGGCCTCTGCAGTTTGTGGTCTACATCAAGTATTTCAAATTCACCGTACGTACCAATTTTGAGATTCACTACAAAATCTCACTTGAAGTCATCAGCTCTACTTCGCAAGGAGCAGGGCCGAACGGCGGCGTAACGCAAGGTTTCAGTACTCAGCTCATTGAGAACTGGCATAACGGACAGATGGGTCTGCAGCAAATGCAGCAGTTTGACGCTAACTTGCCTGAGGATATCATTGTTAATGCGCAGACCGTGGACACGCTCTTAGCAGCAGCGCAGCCCCTTTCAGCCCAGACGCCGGATACACTCGCAGCCCTTTCGAGCGCCATCACACCCTTGCTCGCAGCCTTCACGGACTACATGACGCCGTTGCAAGATGCTACGACATTGACGGCCCTGAATCAATTGCTGTCTACTCAGTCCGCGTACAACGGCTACGCCCTACTCCGGCAGAACGTAAATGAGCTTTACGGATTGGGCCCCGATTACATTGCGGTCGCTTACGGTTTCACGGGTAACCTTTTCGCGCTCGCCTCCAGGGTCTACCCCACCCAGGACGTTGCTGCTATGGCTACGAATATAGCTGTGGCTAACGGTCTGGTGGACTATTGGATTCTTACGCCGACTGATATTGTCCTGCCGCAAGTCTTTCTTCCGGTGACGTAATGGCTGAATCTGAAATCAACAAGCCGCTATTTACAGCGGCGTTGAACGGTACTAGTCTGCCCTCGAAGGAGATACGCATTGAACAAAGTACTTACGGACAAGCGGATGTCATCTACTCCACCATCGTGTGCTCAAAAGCCACTGAAGATTACGGAGCTGTCTCGCAGTCAGGTAAGTATTTGCCCCTCACGATTCAAGCCGGAATGGTCGGGGGTTCCGTGGAACAAGTGCAGTATGCTTATTTGGATGAGATTAACACGGATTATGCGCTGGATGAGATTGAGTTTTCAGCGCGGGGGCTGCTGTCGGTTCTGCTGGATACTAAGATATCACTGAAGGCGTCCCTCAACGTTGATGTGACGACCGCCATTAGCAACGTCATTACGAACCTTGGCATGCAGGCGAACGTCAACAACGGACAACCGTCAGGCATTGACGCGGGCAACCTGCTAGTGAATGACTTCTCCACGATGACGAAGAACATTAAGGCGATGGACTACATCAACCTATTAGCCTTTGGCGTGGGCTGGCGTCCCCGAGTACAAGGCAACGTCATCATCGTTGGACCGCCCCCTTACTCCGCTCCGGTTCTCTCAAAGAGTGTGGCGGAGGGCGGGCTAATCAAGTGCAACGTCAAGCATAGCGCTCTTCATGCGCACGATATCAGCGTGCGAGTGGTGTCCTACGTCCCTAACCACAAGACGCGAGTGGTGGCTACGGCGGGTACGACGGGACAAGGGGGGGACACGACGGATGAGCAGTACGTGTTCAGTATCCCCGGCCTGGACCAAAATTCAGCCAACTATCGCGCCACCCAGATTCAGGCTGAGCTATCGCGCCATGAATTCATCTTGGAGATGGAGTTTGCGCTAGATAGTTACACGCTGCCCTTCCTAGTGAAGAACAGCCCCGAGTTTCAGATTCAGCTGGAAGATGCTTCGCAGGAATCCCACAATCAACTCTACACTCCGCGCCGGGTGAACTGGTATTGGGACCAGGATAAGGGCGGATACATCAATATCGTAGCAGTCAATCACGCGGAGCCGCAAGGGTAGTATGCCGACTACATCTGATTTCTGGGCGATGTCTCGTGCGCAATCCGCCTCGCAACCGCAGCACGTCAAACTGACGTTTGGTGAGCTGTCCGCCTACGACCCGGCTACGCATACAGGCAAGTTCAAGCTTGTCATGTTCTCAGACCAGGCCGACCCCACGGGCAACACGCCGATTGAGACAGGCTTCCTCCAGATAATGACGCCCTACGTGGGCGAGCTAGATTCGCAGGGCAACCCTACTGGCATGCAGTTTGTGCCGAAGCTTGGCGCTCAGTCACTTGTGCTGTTTGCTGATGAAGCAGGCATGCACGCTATCTGCGGCCTCCTCCTCTATAACGCAGGCGGTGATGCACCTCCGTTCCCGGGTGGCAAGATTAACGGCTGGAAGGACCCCAATCTAGCGCACGTCACCACTACGGTAGATGGCGCTATACCCGGCGACGGCGCAGGCGCAGCGAGACTGGGCGGTAACGGCTACACTCAAGTATCTACTCAAGGGGGGCACTCCTCCTACCAAGACGACATAGCTCAGAAGGTCGGCATATTGTCGGCGGCGGGCCATAGCGTTCTTCTGAATGACGCAGGCCAGATTCTCAGCATTGTGTCGAAGGGCGGCCATACGTTCCATCTGGACGATGCGGGTCAGGTAGTAAGCATCCTCTCGACTGGCGGCCATCACATCAACATGAACGACGCGACCGGCGTTATGGGGCTATTGCCTGTGGGCGGTCTGACTCCGACGTTGAATCTCGGCTCTATCATTGGCGGTGGAGCTAGCATGCACCCGGCTATCGGTAAAAATGATATTGACACCTTACTACATGACTCTTCTACGGGCATAGATAAGTTGCGCTCTTTGGACCAGACAGCGATGGTGAACGCTATTGCTAATGGGTTAGCAGGCTCAGGTTTCCTGGTGGGGGGACCCGCAGCATCGGTGGTTGCAGCAGCTATCAACGGCTTCTTGGGGTCTTTAACTGCTTCTGTCACACCTAACGGCTCAGCTATGGTGAACCTCCATGAATAGCCAGGTAGCTTACTTACACTTCACGAAGAAGGAACAGTTATGCCTGATTTTGCGTTAGACTGGGGCGGCGACCTGGATTATAGCGATACGGGCGACTGGTTAACGGTTGACGGCGCAGCCCTGTTTGTCCAGCGCGCAGTGCGTCGGGCGCTCACGAATAGCTACTCTCCGCCAGGCGTGGACGGCAACGGTGAGATTCCTTCAGATAACGTCTTCATTACGAATTACGGTGGCAACTTGCGAGCGGCAGTAGATACTAAGAACAGTAAGTTGAACTGGGACAGTATCAAGCAAACATTCATTCGACAGATTCAAGTCGAAGCGGAGGCAGAGCGGTTGCGTACCGTGACGGCGGATATTTCAGTTACCGGGTCGGGCAGTTGCGCGACCATCGAAGGCACGATTTCCGTGGGCAAGAATCCTATTGTACCTATTCCTTTGATTGAGTTGACTTAGTGGCTACTATAACGACCTACTCTTGGCAAGACTTTGTAGACGCAATGATTGCGACAGCGTCTACGGCGACCCCGAACCTGACGGATTTTACGCCAGGCTCTATTGCTTTGGCGATGTTCATGGCGGTAGCGGGCGTAGCTACCATGTTGCAGAGCATGATTCTAACCGTTCAGAACGGCATGCGGCTCCAGACGAGTCAAGGCTCGCAGGTAGACTCGTTCCTGGCTGACTGGGGTGCCTCTCGGCAAGACTCACGTGCCGCAACGGGCCAAGTCACGTTAGGTCGCATTCTTACGGCGGCAACAATCCACATCTCCCCCGGCGCGGTCATTCAGACCAGCGTTGACCGCATCAAGTTCAACATCGTAGCGGACCCTGGCAATATCACGGGCAATTGGGATAGCGGTTCTAGTACGTACATCTTCCCCAGCGGTCAAAGCACGTTGAACGTGTTAGTGCAGGCGGTTGTCTCCGGTTCGGGGGGCAACATTATTGCGAACACCCTGACCCAGATAGTCAGCGGGTTGGGCGGCGTGAACACCGTTTTTAATGCGCTACCGTTTACGACGGGTCTGGACACCGTTTCGGATGATTCGGCTAAGGCTGATTTCCAGCAGTCCTACATACCCGCACTCGGTACAGGTAACTACGCAGCCATTGCTCGCGCTGTGAAGGGCGTAGGCGGCAACCTCACGCACAACGTCATCCCCCAGCAGCATCTCGACGGCTCAGCCTTCGTTTCAGGCTACACGGTAACCGTGGATGACGGCACGGGCGCTATTTCGGGCGCTACTTTGACGGCGGTAGCTACTGCGCTGGACAGCGTTAGGGCGGCGGGCGATATTCCTGAGGTTCAAGCGCCTAACAATTTGCTTGTCAATGTGCAAATGCACATGCTTCCCAGCAGCACGTCTGTCGCGTCTGTCGTACAGGCGGCAGTACAGGCGTCTATCAGCGACTACATGAACAACCTCGGCGCAGGAGCGACGGTAGTAAGCTTTGCTGACGTGTTAGCGCTGGCTCAGAGCGTGCCAAGTGTGCTGTCCGTGACGGGCCTTCAACTCAACGGCACGGGCGCTGATGTGCCGGTGACGCCGGTTCAGTTGCCTCGGATAGGAACCGTCACCTTTGTATAGCCTCGCAGATTTCACGGGGCGGCTGGTCACTCTGTGGACGTCAGTATGGTCAAGCAGTGATTCGGTCGTGAACGGTGGCGTCATAGGAGCGCTTACCGGCTACGCTACGGTGTTCCCCATGCTCAAGGGCACTCTGGATTCCCTGCAGACGCAGGGCCGTGTGATCAGTTCAGTGGACAGCGCTCTTGAGGGCTGGTCTAATGACCTGTTCGGTGAGGGCGTGTTCCCCCGAGGCTTGAACTACGACGCTGTTCACAACGTCTGGGTCGCCATTGATGACCCGACCTATGCGACGCTCATTAAAAACAACCTCATTCTGCCTCAGAACACGGTTGGGGGCTTACAGGCTCGAATCACAAACTACCTCACGTACTACTATCAGCAGGACCGCGACAGTATGTCCCTCGACACAGGTGGGGGCCTCGACACAGGTGGGGGCCTCGATGGCGGCGGCTACAGCGCCGTGCCGACTGTGGAAGTGTTCGACTTGCGAAGCGACCCCACTAAGGCTGCGACACTGGGTATTACCCAGGGGCAATTCTGTGTACTTTTCCGTTTCGGAGGCTCCACTTTAAGAGTGATTACTGGGTTGACTCCCGAACTAACAGATTTAGTAAATGGCTGGAAGGCACAAGGCAAGACAGTAGTTTACGCCGACGACCAAGGATAAAATGCGAAACATATTCAAGACGCTGCTCCTCTCTTTAGCGCTTGTCACGATGGTGACGGGCGTTGACCGCGTACAGTATAAGACGGCACTACAGCTGCCCAGCAACTGGTTGAATACAGCTGAGGTCAACAAGACCGTCAACCTGGGACAGCTGGTTTGGGACGTAGTGGGGCGCGCCAACACCACAGGCTTCCTCTCTAACGTCGGCATCGTGCCTAACGGCTCCAACCTGAACATCAACGTCGGACCCGCAGTGACTAACAGCTATGGGAGCGTTTACCAGGTTGCTGCTATTGACACGTCTGCCTTCGGTGACGGCTCGGGCCAGATTGCTGCGAACGCCAACCAAGTCTACCACCAGTACCTGATTAAGTCCACGCAAGTGCTTGGGCCCCTTACGGCTCCGTCCGGTGGCAACTCGGTCATCGACCTGGTTGAATGTCACGGCACTACGTCGGATACGACCAGCCAGAGCGTGTTCTTCAGTTCCACCAGCAACATTCGCACGAGCGGCACGGCCAATCGTGACCGAGTAGACGCGGGCAGCTGCCAAGTTAAGGCGGGCACGCCTGCCGGTAGCCCCACGGTCCCCTCTACGGACAGCGGCTGGTTAGCGGCGGGCATTGTAACGTTGCCTTCGGGCGTGACGTCTATTACGGGCGGCATGATTACCGTCTATGCGCAGGGTCTTACGATTCCCGCAGGCGCGGCTAGCTCGCTCGCTCAGCCGGGCACGAACGTCACGGGCTGCTTTATTTGCTACGGCACGCTAGGCGTTGCCAGCACAGGCTTCATTCGTATGGGCAACGCAGACACGACGGGCTATACGAGCCTCGCTACGGGTAATACCTCGACTATTGCGGGCGTCGTTGATAAGTTGCTGGGCATCGGTGACACCGGTGTTGCAAAGGCGGGCCTCAATACTTCCGGTAGCTTAGGCTTGGCGGGCAGCCTCCAAGCGCTTGGCTCAGTTATCGCTGGACAAGCGACGGCAGCGACGGTCAGTTTTGGTGACCTCACAGCGTCCCGTTCATCGACCACCGGCGCTTTGGTGCTTGGTGGCTCCTCCTCTAACTGCGTATTCGACTATGGCGTAACGGCAAGCGGTGACCTCAGTTCCAACTGTTTGATTCAAGCTACTGGCGTCCAGCAAGTAGCTACCAACGTCACGGGCTGCTTCTTCTGCTACGGCACGCTCGGTGCTACCTCAGCAGCGGTGCTACGTTTCGGCAATAACCTCACCGGCACGGCGTATACGTCCATCGGCGCTCCAAACAACGGTTCGGTCGCAGGCGTAACCTCCTCTCTCGTGTCCATAACGAATACGGGCACGAAAGTGGTCAACATTGATGGCACCGGCAACATCGGAACGGCTGGCGGTGTAACGGCTCTTGGCGCGATTGTGTCGGGTGGAACGGCGAACGCTCCTGCCTTCTCGTCAGGTGACGTGGTTGCTCTGCGCTCCACTACGACTGGCGCAATGTGGATTGGCGGCTCCTCGTCTAGCTGCCGCGTTGACTACCAGTTAACCGCAAGTGGCGCGATTGGGCTGAATTGCGGCTTGCAACTTAGCGGTAACGTCTATGCGGCGGGCGGCGGCGGCAACATCTTCTCGGACCAGACTATCGTAGCAGGCTTCTCCAATGGCAGCCCGCTAACTCTCGTGGGCGGCGACCTCGTGTCTACCCGTTCCTCCAGTACAGGTGAGTTGGTGCTGGGCGGCAGCGGTATCACCCACGGTAAAGGTACGCTTGACTACGGTATTCGCAGCGGTAGCGGCACGTTCACGTTCGCTGCAGGCACGGGCGTATACGCTCTGGGCCAGTTCTACCTCGCAACCAACACCGGCACAAACTACCCTACTCTCAACGCAGGTGACCTTGGAACGTCGGAAGGCGCGTCTAGCGGCCTGTTAGCGTTCGGCGGTTCTACTAACCAGTGTAATTTCGACTACGGCGTCACGACCTCGCAGGTGAGTACGCTCGGTTGTCCGTTCAATGCTTCCTCGTACGTGGTTGCTGGTTGGGCGACCGCAGCGACGGCGACGGCGGGCGACCTTGAAGCTTCCCGTGGCGTATCCTCAGGCGCTTTAGTACTGGGCGGCAGCACTAACTCTTGTCGCATCGACTACGGCGTCACTAATGGTGGCTTCCTTGGCGTACAGTCGGGCTGCAACTGGAAGATGGCGGGCACTATCACCTCGGGTGGGCTCACGGACACGGCGCTGTCTTCAGCGACGGTCAGCATGCTCTGCGGAGCAAACGCTACGGCGGTGTCACAGTGTGCAAGCCAATCGGTTCTCATGGCTTCGACGGGCGCGACGAACGCAGCAACCGGCACCTCAGCTAACACGTACGTCCAGTTAGGCGCTACGCAATCCGTTACCACCGGCACTAGCCTCGGCACTAACGGTGAGTGGCTGATTACCGTCCATGAGTACGTGAGCGTAGCAACTTTGAGCGTAGGAGAAAGCGAGTACGGCTGCATACAGTCTAGCTCTACGATTGTGTCCACCCTCTACAATACTGTCGATGGCGCGACCGGCAACTGCCAGACGGCGCTCGCTAACTCCGTGGCAGGCGCTCCTGATATTGGTCGCAACACGAGTTCAGGCATAGGTAACCAGTCTAATATTGAAGTGGCTGTGCTGGTCGCCAACAGCACTACCTACTCAGCCAAGTGCTATGTTGCCGGCACCACGACCACGAGCATCACAATGTACGGTCATTGCACCATACGGGCAGAACCGTACTAACATGTTCTTTCCGGGGGTAGACCCCTCCCATTTCGCTCCATTGTTCAATGGCCTCGGCATCTTATTTGCCGGCATGGCTGCGATTTGGACTACTGCGAGCGTGTTCCTCAACCGCCATCACATCTTCGACTATCTCAAGTCGAAGCGTGAGATGACTCGTGAGATTCAGCTATGGAAGTGGCGCTCCACGACGGCTACTGCCAGAGCGTTCGCAGCGGAGCAGCGAGCGGTTAACTGGGAGAGTGGGGCCGAAGGGGCGGCATTCAACCAGCGCGAAGTACTATCTCGACTGGAGGAGGTAGAGAAGCGTGCTAAACGGGCTGAGCAGATGATACCTCGTTTCGAGGCGTTGCTCAGGTTCACGAAGAAGCTCATCGAGCACACTAACTACCTTGAGCAGCAACTGACCAAGGCGGGCGTGCAGATTGAGAGCGTGACTCCACCCATCCCCGATATTCTCAAAGGCGATTTCTAATGGCTACTTTAATGACGCGGCAGCAAGTCTGCGACTCCTTCGGTCTAATCAGTCCAAGCCAACGCGCTGACCTGATGAATCCCAGCATTACGACGCTGGGGTTGATTGAGTTTCTCAGCGAGCTGTTCGAGCAGCGAGGCGGTATCTGGAGGGGTAAGCTCGTGTGCACGGCTGTGCACAGTGACCATCCGACCTACGATAGCGTCAACGGTCACAGCGGCGGCAACGCTATTGATATCTCCCAGATGTCCAGTCCCGACGATGCGGTGGTGCACCTAGTGAAGGATATTCAAGCTTGTGAGATGGCTAAAGGTATTGGCCTTGGCGGCCCGTTCCAGGCGGCAGTTGCGACGTGCGGCCCGTATGGCCCTGCAAGCAAACTGTTCGAAGACAACGGTACTGACCATATCCATATCCAAGTGGTTAGCTATTAGGGTGCCGTTCAACAATGCTTAATTGGCTAGTCTTGCTCAACACCTATATTCACGTCAAGGTGAAAGGCTCCATGGCAGGAGCTGCTGCAGGGCTCATAATTGCTTGGGTAGTGAGCATGCATTGGGTGCTCCCTTTCGCGGTCGCCTCAGCCATCATCTTATTATGCACCTTTCTCGGCGGCTATCTCCCCAGGAATCCCCCGGATAATCCCGAATAGGGTCTAAGTGACCCGTAAAGATTATCAGGCGTGGCAGGCGCAAATGGTGCGCAGCGCTGAGAAGATGAGTAACTGCTCACGTCGTCACGTAGCTTGCATCCTTTTCGCAGACCGTAAAGACAGCCGTTACACCCTAGCTGTGAACGGTAGCATGATTCCCAAAGGCTGCGAACGTCCTACTGAGCAGGGTAACTGCGGATGTCTGCACGCTGAAATTCGGTCGGCTGTATTCTACTCGTGGAAGTATCCCGTGGTTGAAGCGTGGATAACGTGCGCCCCTTGCGCCCCTTGCGCTAAAGCGCTAGTGATGCTGCAGGACCATCGTCAGGCTATGACCGTCTACTACCTTGAAGATAGTCACCCTATGCTGGAAGGCTTCAAAGTGCTAGACGCTGCGGGCATAAAGCATGTGAAGTATGAGGGCACCTAGCCCCCTTGAGCGAGCACTTAGGAACCGCATTGAGAAACGATGGAAGGACGCCGGTCTGTTCTACTGGTCTGTCAATGACGTTTTTGCCGCAGGGTTGCCTGATAGCCAGGGAATATTTCGAGGACGGACGTTCTATTGCGAGTTCAAAGGAGTTACTACCGTACTCGAACCTCACCAAGATGCTTGGCTCAGGCAAATTGCCCTTCACGGAGGGGTTGCCCTCGTATGTCGAGCAGACCTTTCTTGCCCATCTCCATGGTATGCAAAGTACAGCGTACGACGCCCTGATGGATGGGACCCTTGGATACCGATAACGGAGGATGTATGGTTACAACGCTTGCTGTGCTCATAGAGAACGTAAGAAGCGAAAAGACTGTCATCGATGACCTCGTAGAATATGTAGAATCGCTAATCGCCAATCAATCCATAGACGAACCTCTCGCATCAACTCTGCGACAATGTGCTTTGTATTACCGCAAATCACGTGATATCTGGCGGAGGCCGATGCTCATCAAGAAACTGGAAGAATGGCAGCAAGCGGAGATAGACCAAAAGAGAAGCCTCTAGGCCCTTGCCAGGAGTCACTGAAGCGGTACCTGGAGAGCAAGGACCTGGATGAAATCATCCACCGGCTGTTTAGACAGCAGCGACGATTGAAGCCTAGTGACGTTCACAAAGACTCCTAAACAGGAGCAGGCTATCATTTGGGCAAGCGAGCGCGACTATGCGCCGCTGTTCATGGAGACAGGCACCGGCAAGACCTGGGTGGCGCTTGAGCTATTCCAGCAATGGATTGTGACTCGTGACGCCCGCATTGTCGTTGTGTGCATGAACACGCTTACCGAGAACTGGGTATTGGAGGCTGTGAAATTCGGCTACCAATTTAAGATAGCTCGCTGCTTCGGCACTAAAGTGAACCGCCTTAAAACTATAATGGGGGCGTGGGACGTTATAGTTATCAACTACGAAAGTTTAAGGAACCCCGAGATACTCGCAGCGCTGAAGGAGGCGCGACCACTTGGACTGTGCTTCGATGAAATCCAACGTCTTAAAGATAGACGAGCCAAGCAGACGAAGGCGGCTCGTGAGTTGGCAGAGGGAGTGGCGGCTCGTGGCGGGACGATTCTGGGTCTTACGGGTACGCCTGTCGTTCATTCGCCCCCGGACCTTTGGTCTGAGTTTGATGTGCTCTCCCCCGGAGAGAACCCGAAAACGCATCCATTGGGGTACGGAAATTTTTACGCTTTCGAGCAAGGAGTGGCTAACATCAAGCCGCATCCCCGGCTCGGCTACCGAGTTAAAATCTACGAGTACCCCGACGACAAGCTAGCTGAGCTCAAGCGGAGAGTAGCTCCGCTTGCTTTCGAGGCAAGCAAGGATGAGCTAGGCCTGCCGCCGCGCAACTTTCTGCCGCCGACCGATATCACGATGGGCGATGAGCAGGCGAAGGTCTACAAATCGCTACGTGACGACTACATCGCCTTCCTTACTGAGGCTCCCACACCGACCGGCGCCATAGCGCGGTTGAAAGAATGTGGTGTTTCCCCACTGGCAGGAAACGTAGCCGCCATGGACGCATTCCACTCCATCCCTGCGCTCCTGGGTGAAGGGTTGGACCGGCAGGTTTCAACTACCTTTCAGCAGGTCCTGCAGACCCGTTTGCAGCAGGTTGCAGCCGGGCACATCCGAACGGATGACGGGCAGATACGCGAGTTGCCCAACGCCAAGATTGACTGGTTAGAGGACATGCTGCCTAGCTTGACCGCAGAGGGCTGGGACAACAAAGTCGTCATCTTCTGTCGCTTCAAGTACGACGTTGCTAGGTTGAGTGTTCTCTGCGAAAAGTTGAGGTTAGGCTATGTTTCACTCTCGGGAGCAAACAGCACCGATGCCAGCTCTATGGTCCACCGTTTCCAAACAGAGAAGCGTGTGCGTGTCTTCATCGGGAACGTCGCCATTGCCAGCGTAGGCATCACCCTCACAGCCGCAAATAGCTGTGTATTTTACACCAACTCATTCAACGGCGAGCATCGACTCCAGGCCATTGATAGGGTGTATCGAATCGGCCAGAAGCGTGTAGTGACCTATTACGACCTGTGCGCAGCGGCTGTGGACCGAAGGATTTTGGCGAACCTTCACGAAAAGGATAATTTGGCCACGAAAACCGTGCGCAATCTATTGGAGATTATCGAATGAGAAATAAATTGATGTTGGCGCTCGCGCTGACTCTTGCAGGGTGCGACCCTTACGCAAAGCATGACGCGCAGATTCAAGCTCAGTATCAGACGGTGTTGAACCAGGTTCTCGTGAACACGTTCGGTGTCGTCTGCCCGGGTAAGCGCCTCCGTCAAAACGGGCTAGTGTTCCCGGATGCGAGCGCGAAAAAGGCCCCCAGCGTATACCCCGTCATCGTCATCTGCGCCAACGGAAAGACGTACAACGTTACAGGGTTGAAGACCAAGTAACCGTGCCTAAAGTTTACTGCGTCAACTGGATGGAGCATGACTTTTCTGATGCCAAACGATTCAGCTCTGAGCCTCTCGTATACGTCACTGAAGGTCCCGTCCCTTTCAACAGCCATACGGTATATACGATGGCACAGAAGCTTCGTGATTTCAGCGCCGACGACTACCTTCTTATATCTGGGAGCGCCGTGCTAGCTGCGATGGCCGTGGCTATCCTCAAGGAAACCAACGACATCGAGCACATCAACCTCTTGATTTACAGGCCGAGAGAACGTAAGTACCAGCCTGAACGGTTGAGCGGCTACGTGGAGTTTCATGACTGAAGAAGAGCAACTGCTTGAGAAGTACGATAGAGAGCGTGAGGCTTTCATGGACCACTACCCTTGCGACGACCAATGTCACACTTGGATGGATGAGATACAGGAAATGGACGCTGAGTTGACCCGACGCGGAGTGACGCATAGAGGGTTCTATGACTGAAGCCGAGGAGCTAGAGGCTCTACTCGCAGCAGAGGTTAACACTGAGCCGGTCGTCATTGACCCGAACAGCAACGACGAATTCCATAAAGCGTTGGTCCTTTGGGCCAATCTGCGCGATAGATTTGACCGGGTAAAGAAGGTCAAAGCCGACCTTGAGATAGCTGTGGACAACATGGCGCAAGCGCTCGCTGATGCGTTTGAGACTCGCAAAATGACCTCTATCACGGTGAAAGGTATTGGCAAGATTAGCACGGCAGCCAATAACAATCCAAACGTGCTTGACCAGGACCGATTCTTCCAGTGGCTACGTAAGGTGGGCGAAGAAGGCATTATCAAACGCACTGCGCATTACCTAACGGTGAAGTCGCTACTGAATCAACGACTAGATGATGGTAAGTCCATCCCGCCCACAGAGGTAGTTGAACTGACACAACGGCGGACACTTAAACTGAGCAGGGAGAAATAGTTACATGGGAAAAAGCACTGAATTAGTGCCCGCAGCTGCGGGTGCCCTCGCAGAGGTTGATGAACTCGCAGAGTTGCTGCGCGAGAATGCTCGCGATGGTCTAGCGAACCTCCAACCGGACGATATTGTCCTTCCGTTCCTAAGCATTCTGCAGCCCACCAGCCCGCTGACCGGGGAACCCGGTTACGCTGAAGGGCAACTGGTCAACTCCATCACTCAGGAAAACTACGGCGATGAGTTGAGCTTCTACATCCTCCACTTCTACAAGAACCGCATCCACTGGATTGGCCCCGACCCCAACGCACAGGTGATGGAGTGTACGGCGCCAGACGGACTGCGCGGTACGTACCGCGACCCCGAGCATGCGGACGGCCATTGCGGCCAGTGTCCCTTCTCGCAGTGGACCAAGGACCCCAACGACCCGAGCAAGTCGGTGCGACCGGAATGCACGGAGTTCAAGAACCTCATCATCCTGCCGGTCAATGACGGGAGTATCCAGGATAGCGCCCCTATCGTCTACTCGGCCAAGCGCAGCGCCCTCAAGGCGGCTAGCACGGTCATCTCGGCGGTGGCGGCTTCAAACAAGCCGTCGTACGCCTATCTATGGACGATGAAGTCGGATAAGCAGCAGCGTGAGCGTCAGCGGTGGTACATTCCCCGCTTCACTCGCGGCCCAGTCATTGACTCTATCGGACTGTTCCACAAACTCAAGGAGATGTCGGACGGTATCTCGCAAGCGCAGAGCCGCATTCGCTTCAACCAAGAGGATGAGCGGCCCGCAGGAGAAGCTAGCCGCGCCGACGAACGGGACGGATTCTAGATAGACGGAGCGGAACCGCTGCGCTTGGTCTCCAGTTGAGCGAGCAACGAGTGGGAGCGCGGCCAAAAGGCCCGGGGGTAGGGGTTTGACCGGGTGATTTGAAAATGGAAAGGGAAATATGATCAAATACATCGGAGTGGCAACGGCGGGAATTATCGCTTTCATAGCGGCAGTAGTCGTAATTGCGGCACTGTCTCTCGGGTTTGCGTGGTTGCTGTTTCATGGACTCGTGTTCGTGTTCGGCGCGCATTACACGCTCAACATCTGGCAGACATGGGTCGCTTTGCTGATTCTCGGGTTCCTCAGCCGCATCGTATTCGGAGGTATCGGTGGACGTCAGACCGCTGGACAATCCAAGTAGACGGCCTAACGTCCGTGCGCTTATCGCGCTAACCGAGACAAACAGCTGGGCGAAGGACGTGCTGCGCTTCCAGAAGGAGCGTATGCTCAAGGAAATTCCAAAAGGCCCCTATGTACCAGATGCCGCCGAGAGAGGCGACATGATTGGGCGGCTACATGAAGAGGCTCGTGAGGCGCAGAAAGCGCTCGTCAACGGGCATCTAGCGCCAACGTTAGATGCGTTAGGCGACCTCATCTACACAGCAATTGGTATCGCATGGCTCCACGGCGTGGACATCTCCCCCTTCATGGAGGAAATACACATGGCGAACATGGAGAAGGCGCCAGCAGACGGCAAAGGCTTTGGCCGGATGACTGCAGACGGCAAATCGACAAAAGCTAACTGGGAACCACCACGCATAGAGGAGTTACTACGTGCGTAAACTACTTTCGTTACTCGGACTGGCGCTGTTGTGCGCCTGCTCGTCCGGTTCAGTGAACCCCTCGGCGCAGGCCTTTGCCCGCACCGGCACCTCGGACAAGGTTCAGATTGACCTTGTTGACGCCTACCACACCGGCACGCAGTTTCTGCAACACGCACGCTGCGGTAAGCCGTTCCCGTTCTCGGACAGCCAGGGGCATGTTGACTGGACGATTCCAGGCGGTCAAGAGCTTGACCTGCTTCAGACCGGACCCTCGTGCTTCGCACCCGGGCAGTTTGATATCCTTGCGGGGCCTGAGCTTCAGAGATATGACTGCGACTTCACCGTAACCCAGCAACCGCTTGGGGGGTATGACTTCGAGTTGGCCTGGGAGGGCGTAGTTGCTAATTGCAGCGTTCAGCGTATCTCGGCTACAGAGGCTAAGTTCATTTTGAACGAAACCCGTTAAGCTACTTGAACTTTCAGCCCGACTACGCTATACTTAGAATATGTACGTAAGGAACGTGATAGCTGGGCGTCTACCCAAAGGCCAAGTTGAGGTAGCCGGTGACTGCAAGGACTGTGGCAAGCGATTTGCGCGCTATTCCCCGATGGGTAATAGTGCGCCCGTCTACTGTAAGGCGTGTGAGTTGAAATGAGCGTCAAATACATTGCGGTTCTATCGCAATACCTCAAGGTGGGTACGGTTTTACGCAAACCCCCGCCGCCACCTCCATGGAAATTCACTCCTGACGAGCGTCCCGATGACCTGCGGTAAGATTGAGGGCGGACACGCCTGTATCCTCGAACCTGAGCATGAAGGCGAATGCGTTATTAGGTTGAGTCGGCAAGAGCAACGGGCTGCAGAACGCAGGCCGTCACTCAGTACCACCCCCCCAGGCGAAGCCGTCTATGAGCACCTATCCTTAAAAGGATGGCGCGTACGCATCGGTCATATGCTCTGGTACGGCGTGAAGGGTGAAGTGCTCTACTGGCCGTCCCGCGAGCAAGCCGTGGAAGCCGTGAGACAGCTCAAAGAATATGTCTTGAACCTTCGCAAGGGCCTAGAGCGCGAAGCGACCAAGTGTACGAAGCATCCCAAGTACGCCGGCAAGCGCAAGACCAAGTGCGAGGATTGCATGAAGTATTACGAGGCTGTGCATGACTGACCCCTACACCTCCGAGGACCTTGCTGCACTCCCGAAGATTGCGGCGCACCTAGAGTCGCTGCGAAAGTGGATGCGCGAATCCTGCACCTGTCCGCCAACGATGGCCGAAACGCACGACTGCAAGTGGCACCTAACGGCGCTAACGTTAGACGACGACCGCACCGCGCTTCTCAAGGCACACGCTGAGATAGTGAGGTTGCAGGGGGAGGTTCGCGACTATCACGCGGTTCGCGTGGGCGGATGCAACCACGGACCCGGGTTAGGCGCGGCGTTTCACGGCTGCGAGGAAGGCTTGGAAGGCAAATAATGGCTGATCTACACGTTCTGCTTGTATTCCTAGGGTTTGCCATTGGACTTCCCCTTGGAATCGGCTGTGAAAAGTTAAGGAACTATATCAATAATGGATGCTGATTTAGTGTTGTCGGATTCAGAGTTAGCCGACCTTGAAGTAATCGCTGGCGGTCAAGGACAGTGGAACTATGATAGTGATGACGTAGCCCGACTAATCGCCACCGTAAAAGAGTTGCGGCAGCGTGAGAGGGACCTGCGAGAGTTGTGCGAGGACCGTTCTTTGAATGAGAACGAGTACGGCGTGGAGTTGAATATCGTCGCCCGGTTCCGCGCCATACTCGATAAGGCCCCAACAGAAACGAAGGCTATGGAGGGAGAGAGTTGAGTGTGAAGCCGCCGCCGCAAGATGAAGATGGTGCGATGGACCCGCTAGTGCAGATTGGTTACGTCGTTCGACCAGAGTGCCCGATTTGCGGTGGCGACCACGGTTTCTCTCTACCCTCCACCTCAAGCGAAAGTGAGAAGCAAT
>Ga0265338_10000448_pt1 | contig 73538 bp, 42 predicted proteins | sample 42126metaG_FD_193579 | JGI IMG/M metagenome (GOLD analysis project Ga0265338, IMG submission 193579) | Rhizosphere microbial communities from Carex aquatilis grown in University of Washington, Seatle, WA, United States - 4-21-26 metaG | ecosystem: Host-associated > Plants > Roots > Rhizosphere...
CAAAATACAACGTTAAGTTTTGAGCAATTGTATGAGATTCTTATGAATGAGAAAATAATTACAGAGATTCAACCAAAACACAATTTCCATACTAAAATCAAAAAACAACTTAAAGCTTCAAGTATTGATTCAAAAGCAGATATTGAATTTAAAATTTCATCAAATCAATTGTCGGGCATTTATAATGACACGACTGTATCGTTGATATCGAAAAATGGTGGATTTATTGTTGCTGATGCAATTGATTTTACCAATACTATTCCGGCATTAACAAATTCTTTGAATGCATTTGAAGTTTTAATAAATTCATTAGCTAAATATTCTGTAGATCATAGTTTTGATATAGGTGCATATCATATCTTATATTCCAATCCATTAGCCGGATCAGCTCAGGAAAAGGTATTCAATTCTATATATAAAAATAAAAAAGATTTATATAAATTAGTTGAAGAACAATCGTTAAGTGAAATAACTGATAAAATTATAAATGGGGCTTTCCAAAAGGTATCTACAACAATTTTTGTTTCTTAATTATACGATTGTAAGATAAATCGTTTGGGGAATTACAATTAGTCTTTAGACCAACATATTGTTTTTGTCGTTAAGCGAAAATAATCAAACTTGAAAGAACATAATCCATTTATTATATAACATATCGATATGTTCGTAAGCTAATGTTTATGGAATACTTTCCCCCCCTTTATTGGATCAGGCGTAAAAACGAAACACACAACAGAAACGATTTTCCATTGTGTGTTTTATTACGATATTTGTTTTATTCGAAATATTTATGCTTTCGAAATCTTATATGGATCAATAGTATTTGAATGTTGCATGTTTAAGCCTTCTGTTGGTGGTTCTATTGCAGACATCATTACCATTGTTATTTGGTTGTCGATTTTGATTGAATTCAATGTTGGTTTTGAGTAAACTCTTTTTATAACGTTTGTATTTTCTATCAGCGTATTCATCTTGTTTGTTTTTTAGTGAGTATACTATTTGTAATAACGGTTTCTTAATTATTCTATAACGATTTGTTTTGTTTGTGATGCTGTTGCTGTTTGCACTTTCACAAAATAAATGCCCGACGATACTGCAATGATTGTTTGTGTACCAACAATTGTTTGTGTTGCTTCAATACGACCCAAAACATCGGAAACGATTACTTTGCCCGTTGTTTCGTTTGTTGAAATCACGATTGCATTATTTTGTTTGTATACTTGTATGAGTGCTTTAGCAACATCATTTACCGCAGTTGTTTCTGCTTTGAGTTGAAGCACAAAACGCGAAGTGTTGTCGGTACTATCCGAAGAAAATGAATATGAAGGCAATGTTGTCAAGTCTTGTGTTTTAAGTAATAAATTATCAACTAGCATAACCGGAATTTCATTTAAGCCTTCTATTGCATTGGCTGTAATGGTAAACGTTCCTGCTTTTGCTGTTTTGAACCCTAATGGAATTGTTGGATTAGAACTTGTTGATTCAAGTCCGTTGATTGTAAGTTTTTCTGTTCCTACAACAGTATATAATTCAGGTATTGAAGCATCACCAGCAAACATTTTTTCCGAATCGAAAGCATCTAACCCATTTTGTGCATTTGTATTGAATACCAAAATTGTTTCGTCGCTGTTTGTTCCGTTAGTTACTTTTAAGCGAATGATGTTATTAACGGTTTCCGATTTCAAAAGATTGCTTGTTTGATGACTGCGCATTGAATTATTAAACGTTAGTGAAGCAATTTCTCCATCGGCATCTACACGTACCCAAAAAGCTTGCATAGGAGGTATAAATTGATTCACGGCTGTTCCATTGTTGTCTGTTCCAACGCCGGCATTAGCATTATAAGTATCAAAAACCATTGATGATCCATTGTTCGAACGATACCACATTGTTGTTTTTAAGTTTGTTCTTAATGTTGCGTCCCAGTCTAAATACGATGGGTATGGATTTCCAACAAGGTTGAATCCACGTTTATCGTCAGAAGTTCCGGTACGACTTGGCGATAATGTTACATCTCCTGTATTTAATGTTCCAGTAAAAATAGCTGTTGTAGATGCCCCCAAACGAGTATAATAACCTGTTCCGACAGGAAGTATTGTTGTATTGTCGGTTACAGCTTGCCAGGCATGAGCCGTTTCGTCGTAGTCTTTTAATATATTTGTACCTGCGGCATCGACCGTTGCACTTGTTGCTCCTGTTACGGGACTCGAAACATACCAATAACGATTGTTAGGAGTTGCTTCGCCTGAGCCGGTAAGGTATTGCTCAACGTTGCTTGTTCCGTAACCGGTTATTATACCTTTATTTAATAAGGTAGCTGTTCCTGTTATATCCGATTTTAAGGTAATGACTCCTGAATTCGAAATAAAACCATTTACGGTTAATGCTTTGGCTGCATTTACCGTAACAACGGCACTCGATTCAACGATTATATTGTTACAAACTGCTGGTGAGCCGGCATCTTGATTGATTATTGGATTGTTGGTTACATTAGGAATTATAACATTGTCTGTTGCTGTAGGTATTGTTGTTGGATTCCAGTTCGATGCTTTATTCCAATCATTATCGGTCGCTCCAGTCCATTGTTTATATCCCGGACAATCGGTATTAAAACTTGCCGTTACATCAATCTTATTCCAATTTGCGTTTGAATAGTCCACATTATCAACACGAATACAGGTTAAGTATGGATTGTTTCTTGCATCAAGATCGGATATCGCGGAATTATTACCATTATGAACATCCAAAGTTGTTAATAGATTAGTACTGCAATACAAAAACTTTAAAGCGGTATTTGTAGATACATCCAAAGTCTCAAGTTTATTGCTGAAGCAGTTAATTTGAGCAAGAGAAGTAAGTCCCGAAACATTTAAACGTGCTAAATTATTATAATAGCAATATAGTAATTGTAATGCTGTATTTGTTGACAGATCTAAACTCGAAAGGTTATTGTCATGACAATTTATTTGAGAAAGATAAGTAAGCCCGGTAACATTTAAGTTTGTTAGACTATTATAACTACAATTCAAAATATGTAAAGCGGTATTTGTAGACAGATCCAAACTCGAAAGGTTATTGTCATAACAGCTAATCTCAGTAATAAAAGTAAGCCCCGAAACGTTTAAGCTTGTTAGGATATTATCGGTACAATTCAAATTTAATAAAGCGGTATTTGAAGACAAATTTAAACTCGAAAGTTTATTATTATTGCAGGTAAGCTGGGCAAGAGAGGTAAGTCCGGAAACATTTAAACTTGTTAGTGAATTATAATAACAAAACAAAATCTGTAAAGCGGTATTTGAAGACACATCTAAACTCGAAAGTTTATTGTTCCGGCAGTCAATTTTAGTTATAGAAGTAAGCCCCGAAACATTTAAGCTTGTTAGTAAATTATAACTACAATCCAAAATTTGTAAAGCGGTATTTGTTGACAGATCTAAACTCGAAAGGTTATTGTTATTGCAGTAAATTTGAGTAATAGAAGTAAGCCCCGAAACATTTAAGCTTGTTAGTAAATTATAACTACAATCCAAATTTTGTAAAGCGGTATTTGAAGAAACATCTAAACTTGACAGTCCATTGGTATTACAATGTAACGATTCAAGATTAGTATTTGAAGAAAGATTTATACTTGACAGAGCATTAGTATTACAATTTAACGTTACAAGATTAGTATTTGAAGAAACATCTAAACTTGAAAGACGATTATTATTACAAGTTAACGTTACTAGATTACTACATGAAGAAACATCTAAACTTTGCATAGTATTAAATGAGCAATCTATCAATGTTAAATAAGTAAGACTGGAAACATTCAAGTTCTTAATTGAATTAATACTACAATACAATTGAGTGATATTGGTAAAAGCATTAATACCTGTTAAATCAGAAATATTTTGGCCATTAACATCCAATGTCTTTGTGAAACTTGAGGCTTCAGATTGTTGAATTACACCATCTCCGTTTATATCAACACCTAGTTTTTTTAATGCAGTTAAAAAATTGTTATCAGGAATATAAACAACATTATTCAATGTTCCTGCATGAATCAACAAAGAGGCACTTATGCCAAGTATAAGTAAAATTGCTTTTTTCATTTTAGTTTTTTGTTGTGGGGGTTTAAATATTCAGTTTATTAATATCAATTTTAATAAACCGTAGCTCTCATTAAACGATCTCATTAAAATCAAATCAAAAGTATAATTTATTTTTTGATATTTTGCATCTAAATACTCATATTTATCAATCTATATCGAATTGGTCATACTCTTTCGTTTTATAAATCTTATCAAAAGATTCTTGACAAGTAAAATAAAGATTTAATATCATTAAATAAAAGATTGATAGTTGGTTGGTAAATAATTGGCAATGTAAAACAAAAGTACATCATATAATTGATTATAATGTACTAATATTTACCTTAGTGGAGATTAGGGGAATCGAACCCCTGACCTTTTGCATGCCATGCAAACGCTCTAGCCAACTGAGCTAAACCCCCGGAATGTATTTGAAAACGATTTTCAATGCGATAAAGGTAGGTATTATTTTTATTCGCTGTTTGTTCAATAATCTTTTTTAGATATAAATTTATAACAAACCTATCTCATTGGGAGAATCTTGATTATTGTCAATTGTTTGGTGTTGATATTGTTTATGTGTCGTTGTGCGGTGAGACGTTGCATGCAACGTCTCTACATTTGACTGTACCTTAATTGTAATCGGTTGACTTACGATTTTTGTGTTGCAAGAATCATCTTTACTTTTAATTGATTACCAATATCAAGAAGATTAACCAATTGTTGTACCGTGATCGATTGATCGGCTCTGATGATAACCGTTGCTTCTTGTGATATTACAGACATCTTTTCGATTTCGGGTTTTATATTTTCTAATAATATCGGTTTATCGTTTAAGAAATATTGCAAATCTTTGGTTACCGAGATATTGATGGTTTGCTTATTCATCTTTTGAATATTAGCCGATGCTTTAGGCAACATCAATTGTATAACCGATGGATTAACCAACGTAGATATTATAAGGAAAAACAGTAAAAGGAAAAACATGATATCGCTGAGCGAATCAGTATAAACCCGGGTTTCGGTATCTCGTTTACGTTTTAGTTTCATCTGTCTCCTTGTATTATGAATTGCTACGTAGCAAAGCTATAAATTGATTGCATTGACGTTCTATTGCCGATGTAATTTTATCGATCGATACATTAAGCAACTGAAAGCCTACAAAAGCGATTATACCGACAAACAATCCCGATGCTGATGATATCATCTTTTGGTACAATCCTCCCGATATAATGCCAATGCTGATATTATCGGTTAATGAGATATTATAAAAGATTTTAATAACACCGAATATCGTTCCAAGAAATCCAAACATTGGTGCTACCGATGCTACTATTGTTAAATATTGCATGCCTTTACTAATAGAATCGATTTGTTGACCGGCTTCCGATTCCATTGCGTCTTGAACATCGCTAATAGGGTGTCCTATGGTTTGTAAACCGGCTGCAAGCACTTTACCCACCGGAGTATTTGCTGCATGACAGGTTGCGATTGCCATTTCAATCTTACCTTCTTTTATAAGCGGCTCAATGGTTTTAACCAGATCGCCGCCTCTTTTAGCTTTTATTATTGCCGACCAACGATCAATAATTACATATACTGCTACAATCGAAAGGAAGGTTATCGGTACTAAAATCCATCCACCCTTCATTGCAATTTCAAATACACTTTCTGCTTCTTTTGCAGGTACTGCTGCCGTTGTTGCAACTGTTGGTGAAGCCAATGTGGCTATTTGTAAAAAAAGTGAATGCATCATATCTTATATCTTTCTTTTATATACGAATCTTTTTCAATTTTATTGAGTACGTCGTACCTTATACATCATATCAACAAAAGTAAAAGTATTTACAAGTAAAATGCTCGTTGAATGAAACAACTTATCAAAAAGTTATTAAATAGTTTTTAATTTTTAGTTATTAGTTTTTAGTTATGCGGTGAAACATTGCACGCAACGTCTCACCGCCGCTCTCTTTCATATTACTATAAACAAAAAGGGCTATCTCAATTAAGAAATAGCCCCTTTTATAAAAGTTTTAAAACCTTATTTTACTAATGCTTTTTTAGCATCACGTTTTAATTTCCATTCCATTGTATCGTATACAATTGCCGATGCAATAAAGATAGATGAATATGTTCCAACACCAACACCGATTAACATTGCAAAGATAAATCCTCTGATGGTTTCGCCACCAAAGAAGAAGATTGCAAGTAAGGTAATCATTACCGTCATTACCGTATTGATAGTACGACCGAAGGTAGAGTTGATTGATCCGTTGAATAAGCTTAAGTTATCGCGTTTCGGATATAATGTTTTGTATTCGCGAATCCGGTCATATACGATTACCGTATCGTTGATCGAATATCCGATTACCGTTAAGATGGCAGCAATAAACGATTGGTCTATTTCCATTGAGAACGGCATTATAGCCCATAATAATGAATACCATCCTAATACAAAGAGTACATCGTGGAATAACGATAATACCGCTCCTAATCCATAGATCCAGTTTCTGAATCGAACGAAGATGTAGAAGAAGATACCGATTAATGCAAAGAACACTGCCATTACAGCACCCCAGATAATATCGTCGGCTACCGTTGGTCCTACTTTTTGTGAACTGATATTGTATTTATGTGCAAATGTTGCATAATCAACATTATTACCAATAATAGATTTTAAACCTGCATAAAGTTTATGTTCAACAACGCTATCGGCATTTGTTGTTTTGTCGTCGATCAAATATTTTGTGGTTACTTTAAATTCTTTAATCCCACCATATGTTTTTACATCGGGCATTTCGTTGTTGAATACCGGTTTTAAAGCTTTTTGAATAGCTTCCGATTTTACGATATTATCGAAGCGAACGATATAAGTACGACCTCCCGTAAAATCAACACCATAATCCCATCCTCTAATTGCAATTGATAGTAAGCCGGCCGTTAGAATTACTCCGGAGAAAATATACATCGCTTTACGTTTTTCGATAATCTTCCAATCGATATGTTTAAAGATATTGTTTGAGATTTTATTTCCTACGGTAACCGTTTTATTCTTATCAAGCATTCTTTCGAAGATAAGACGTGATACAAATATTGAACAGAATAATGAAGTTAAAAGACCTATTACAAGGGTTGTTGCAAAACCTTGAATTGGACCCGAACCGAAGATATAAAGAATGATACCGGTAATCAACGTTGTAAACTTACCATCGATAATTGCTGTCATAGCATGTTTGTATCCATCGGACACAGCAAGTTTGATTCCTTTACCTGCATGAAGTTCTTCACGAATACGTTCGTAGATGATAATATTGGCATCGACGTCCATCCCCATGGTGATGATGATACCTGCGATACCAGGTAAGGTAAGTACAGCTCCCATTGAAGCAAGTACCCCGAAGATAAAGAAGTTGTTTACAATCAATGCTGTATTTGCCACATAACCGGCTTTAGCATAATAAAGAACCATGAACAACAAGACGAGTATAAATGCAACGGAGAAAGAAATAATTCCACTTGTTACCGCTTCTTGTCCTAATGATGGACCTACGATTGCTTCTTCAACAATTTTAGCAGGAGCAGGAAGTTTACCCGATTGCAGTACGTTTGCTAAATCCTTTGCCTCAGCAATGGTGAAGTTTCCGGTAATTTGAGAGTTACCTCCGGTGATTTCGTTTTGTACACTTGGGAATGAATATACATATCCGTCGAGTACTACAGCTATCGATTTATGCGATGCTGCATTTTCTTTTGTCAAACGTGCCCATATTGCCGATCCTTCTTGATTCATCGACATTGAAACGTTTACTGCATTTGCATTTTGTCCCGATTCAGGACGTGCATTTGTAATCACATCGCCTTCGAGTGGAGCTTTACCATCGCGAGGCGTTTTGATTGCTACTAATTGATGGAAGTTTCCTGCTTTATCAAGAGCTTTTACCGTCCACATGAAACGGATGTTTGCAGGGAACAATTTCTTAACTCGTTCGTCAGATAAATATTTGTTAACCTTTGCGGTGTCTTTAATGTGACTGATACCTACAACCGGTCCTTTTTGCAATGTGTTTTTTGCCGATGTATTAGGGATTAATATAGAGAATAACGGATAATCATTTGCTCCATTTGTTTTTCCTTTTGATACTTTCGATGAGTCTTTTTTCGATGTATCTTTTGTAGAATTCATCTTTTGTAAAAGAGCAAGACCTTTTTTCGATGTATCTGTTTTAGCTTCTGCACCGGCAACTGCTTTAGTAGTATCAACAGCTTTAACTGTTTTAGCTTGTAAAGCTTTAATTTCTTTTATTTTGGTGTTAGCAGCTTCCATGGTAGTCCAAATCTCAGCAGCATCGTATGTTTCCCAGAACTCAAGTTTTGCCGTTCCTTGCAATAATTTTCTTACACGCTCAGGATCTTTAACCCCTGGTAATTCTACTAATACACGTCCACCACCAAGGCTTTGGATATTTGGTTGTGTTACGCCGAAACGGTCGATACGAGTGCGTAGGATATTGAACGAATTGTCGATAGCACTTTGTGCCTGATCTTTCAAGAACGATAATACCTGATCGTTAGTTGATTGATAATTAACCTTTTCTTTATTCTCTAATTTTGAGAAATAGTTAGCTAAACGTTGATTAGGATATAATTCGTTAAAAGCTTTACCAAATAATGTAACAAAATCGGACTGGCTATTTTCTTCTAATTTCTTAGCTCTTTCGATTGTTCTGAGAATAACACTGTCGTTCTTGTCGGTCGAAAGTTCTCTTAAAAGATCTACTACCGAAATTTCGAGGGTAACGTTCATCCCTCCTTTAAGGTCAAGACCAAAGTTAATTTCACGTTCTTTACATTCTGCATACGAAAACTTTCGTAACCATGCAAAGTTGAAAACGGTTTCGCTTCTCATCGAATCGAGATAGGCATTTTGTTTTACCAAATTTCCTTTGGCATAATCAGCGGCATCTGATTCTACTTTTTTGGTAATAAATGAGAATGATAGCGAATAAATACTCGCTAAAGCCATTAGAATAGCAAAAAGCCTAATTGCTCCTTTATTTTGCATTTGAGTGTTATTTAATTAAATTCCTAACTATTAACGTTTTACTATCTTATCGCACAAGAGGCAACAAGTCCGCAAATATATTCATTTTTTTAAAAAAGAAAAGGTTAAATGTAAATATTTGAGAATTATATGGGAAATTACTCATTAATCAAGATTTCTGTTATGGGTTTGCCCGTACTTGCATTCGGTTCTGCTATTCTTAATACTGCTGATATCGTAGGTGCTATATCGGTTAAAGAAATGGGTTTTGAAATTTGCAGATGTTCTACTTTCCATCCATACCATAGTAACGGAACATGGGTATCGTAATTATAAGGCGAGTTATGAGCGGTTGCTTCTGATGTTGTTTGTTCTATCCACCCCGGTTCAAGATTGATAAAGATATCGCCCGAACGTTTTTGATTATAACTATTAGACATTTGGTGTTGTACACCTTCGGTATAATTAGTGTTTTGTAATCCTGTTGACGTAAACACCTGTGCCACCCCGGTTAGTTTAACAAGAAAAGTTGCTGCTTTATCTTGCATATCGATTAACGAAAGTTTCCGGTCTTCAATCAAGGTTTGATTGAGATAAAAGCATTGTTTTCCGTAATAAGAAACCCAATCGCTCGGTCCGTATACAGCATTTAAATACGATTTTAACAACTGCTCGGCTTTTGCTTGTTTAAATTGACCAGAATGTAAACGTTGATCAGACAATTGCTTGGTATTATCGGCCGTTCCATTGGTTGATGTCAGGAATAGCAATACATTGTTTTTGCCAATTTCCTTTTCTATAAATTGGAGTAAAAATTCTATATCTTTATCCAATCGTAAATAAGTATCTTCGAGTTCAATAGAACGTGTTCCATAACGATTGCCGATATTTTCGGTTGCTGAAAACGAAACCATTAATAAATCGGGATTAGGATCCTTACCTAGATTTTCACCAACAATTGCCTGGATGGCACAATCTTTAGTATATGAATTTCCATAAGGAGTGTTTTTTAGTAATTTATATTTCTTATACGAATCGGCTAATAATGGTAACTGATAAGGAAATGTTGTTTGATTGTTGATGCCTATTTCATAGTCATTCTTATCGGGTAGGCAATCGCTATATTTATCGAGGGTTAACAAAGGCGACCATGTTTTTGCCATATAAATATCGCAATACTTTTTAGCATTGAAATCTTTGATCCATTGCGGTAAATCGGTGCGATAATACGATGAGGTTGTCCATTCGCCCGATGTTTCGTCGAGCCAGTAAGCTGCATCTGCTGTATGTCCTGCCATCATTACTGCCGATGCCGGTTTGCATGAAATGCTTACCACTTTCGAAAGTTTATTTGCAAATTTAATTTCGTCGCCAATTGTTGAAACCGTGAGTCGGGCTGCAGAGCAGGTAACGTCTTTGTCGAGACCCGAAATGGCTGTTTGTGTTTCGTCGTTTGTTGCTGTCACCACTTTATTCTTAATACGATCGTACCATTCGTCGCCAATAATTCCATGTGATCGGGGATTGGAACCCGTAACTATAGTTGCATATCCGGGATTTGTTTGTGTATATAAATAGTCGACCGAAGCTTGTCGGCAACTTGTTCCACCGGTAACTAGTTTTTTGAATCCTCCTTCACCTAATTTATCCCAAAAACGAAGCAGGTAATCGTAACGCATTTGCTCAACAACAATGCCGATTACTAATGTTGGTTTCGATAAGGGTTGTTTTTCGTTTCGTTGTGCAGATGCAGTGATTGATAGGAATAGTAGTAGGTATAGTATTTTCTTCATAGTGATTTAATAACAACGGAGCATTTTAGTCTTTAACTTTTAGTTTTTAGTTTTTAACTATTAGTTTAAATAAATGTATGCCTTAACTCCTTTAACACCCGGTGATACATAGAATATATGTCCGGCTTCCGGATATAGCTTTTCTTCATCGTGTGACATTGCTATTTGAGCAGTAGTAATATAAAGGATATCAAGGTTTTTACCACCGAATGCAACTGAAGTCACGTTTTTAGCAGGAACATCAACCTTAGCTATCATTTTACCTGTTTTAGGGTTCCAGCGAGTTACGCAGGCTTCGCCCCATTGTGCTATCCATATCATACCTTCTGCATCGATTGTAGAGCCATCGGGAGTTCCTAAATTTTCGGGTGTATGTATTACTGTTTGTGGATTCGATTTTTTACCGGTCTTCAGGTCAAAATCGTATGCAACAACGCTTCGTGTTGGTGAATCGATATAATACATCTTGCTTCCATCGGGCGACCAACAGATACCATTTGAAATAGTTACACCTTCTAATTCGACTGTAAATGTTTTATCTTTTTCTATTTTGTAAAGCTTTGCTATGGGATCGGAATAGTTTTTTGTATCAACCGTACCAAGCCAAAATGTACCGTTCGGATCGCATTTACCATCGTTAAAACGAAGCGGTTTGCCTTCGAACGATGGACCTGCTATCATCTCTATCCGTTTTGAAGCTATGTTTACAAACGAAATACTATCTTCAAGTGCCAATACACAGTTTCCTGTTTTATCTGTTAATACAACCGTTCCGGGGCGTTTAGGTAAAGCCAATTCATTATCAATTTTTGTTTCTGCAAAATACTGATGTACTTTTTTACCTTCTATATCTATCCAATACAGTGAATTATCCCGATAATCCCACATCAAACTTTCGCCTAGCATGGCTGGAGCCGAAGTTATTTTGCCTTCAATTTTCATGTTTTTTATTTGTGCTTGTATGATTGTGTTGCTTAATAAAGCAATTGCAACAACTATTGTAAGTCTCATTGAATTTTTAACCGGTTATTGTTTGGTTACCACGTTAATGTTGTTGTTGAATTTGCTTTTATGAAATAACCTTTACCGGGATCAAAGGTATTGATACTATTTGTTGTACCGGTAGTTTGGTAATAACCATCGAAGGTTTTAATAATAGAAAACAATGTACTTATTCCTGCTGTTGTTGTCGATATATCCGATTGTGTATTCTTTGGGTATCCAACCAGGTTCCAACCCGTTTTCAATGATGTTGATTTAAGGTTGATCGGTGTGCCAGTGACATTTAATGTTGCATCAGCAGAAACAGTAATCATATAAGCATCTCCATCGTTTATAGCGGTTAAACTATTCAATAAGGTATTTTGACCTGTATACCAGAAAGCGTTTGCATTTTTAACCTCGGTTAGTTTAGATAGAATGCCACTGAATACCATTTCAATGCTTTTATCAGATGGTGATACATAGAAAGAAACGAGGTTCATTCCCTTTTTTAATGCAATTGTTTGCGTTGAAGTTAACGAACCGTTAACCGTTATCATTGCAATATCGGAACTTGAAGAAGTTCCGTCGCTTACCGAAAGTTTAAAATAATATTGACCGTTATCGAGGTTTGTAGCGGTTAGGGTAGCAGTATTACTACCGGCAAGTGTAGCTGTTGTGGGTCCTGACAATTGTGTCCAAGTATAGGTAAGAGCATCACCGTTAGGATCGCTACTTCCGGTACCATCGAGGGTTGTTCCTGCAATTGAATTGACAATTGTTTTATCGCCACCGGCTTTTGCAATAGGAGTTCCGCTTGCTGCTCCGTAAACTTCTAATTCGTATAATGAATAGCCATAGGTTGTTCCGCGAACGGTTCCATTAATTTTAACATAACGACCCGATCCACTAATGGTATAATTTGTAATTCCGGCAACACCGGCTGTTACGGTGGTTACGGTTGTCCACGTTATACTATCTTTCGAAATAGAAATGGTAAAAGCCTTTGCACATGCCGTTTCCCAGTTCAAAACGACTTTATTTAAAGCATAAACAGCTTTTAAATCGACAACGATATATTGAGGATCAACATATAATGTCGACGACCATCGTGTAGTTGCCAATCCATCGACAGCATATGATGCGGGATACGATCCATTTTCTGTTGAAGAGGCTACAACAGGTTTATTTAATGCTAAATTATTTGTTGGCGACGCATCCTGACTGATAACATCAATCTTCCGTGAAAATGTATTGTTTGATTCTATCCACTCGTCAATGCTGTTTGTATTATCAACCGTTGCGGCAAGTAAGAATGTTCCCACATTTAAAGCAGACCAGGTTGTTGTTGATTCAATAAATCTTGCTCCTCCGGCAGGTATTGAATCGGGAACAGCGTAAGCAACACTTGCTGCTGCAGCATTATCAACGGTAAACGCAATATTAACCGTTGTACCTTTGGCAACCGAAGCCGTTCCCTGATTTTTAACAAGAGCATAACATCTCACCAATTGCCCTTTTATAGGGTAACGTGGCATGGTCATAATTTGAGTTATTTTTAAATCGGGCTTTGCTGTTGTACTTGTTAGATTGACAGAATCGATTAAAGGCAAATTATCGGAAGAGCCACCTACAGCAAGACTAAACATGCCCGGTTCAATAGCATATTTAGAAAGATTCACGTCCCAAAAGTAAAAATCTTCAGCAGAAAGGGTAAAAGAAACGGTTTGTTTCTGACCTGCTTTTATTGCAACACGTGAAAATCCTTTTAATTCTTTTTTAGGCATCCAAAGAGTAGAACTTGTATTATGTTCATATAATTCAACGACCTCTTCGCCATCAACCGTTCCTGTATTTTGTACATCAACAGTAACGGTTACCGGAGTTCCGGCAGGAGCATTATGTGTTGATAATTGGAGATTTGAATAGGCAAAGGTTGTGTAGCTTAATCCAAATCCAAAAGGAAACTCGGGAACCAAATTGTTTTGATCGAACCAACGGTATCCACAACCGAAATCGTTTGTAAAATCATCGTCCCAAACAGGCAACTGACTATCGGATTTTGGCATTGTTACCGGCATACGACCTGCAGGATTAACATTTCCTACAATTACATCGGCAATTGCATTTCCACCTTCTATGCCCGGATAAAATGAATAAAGCAAGCCTTTAATGTTATTAACACATCGGTTGATTCCACAGACACCACCACTTTGAATCACAACAATTAAATTAGGATTAACTAAAGCCAATGCATTTATTAAATCTTGTTGTTTGCCCGGAAGGTCTATGGTATTTCCAGTTCGGTCGTTTCCACTATTGTATGCTTCACCTTCGAGAGTTGAATCCAAACCTCCTGCAAATATTACATAATCAGCTGTTTTTGCTAGTGTTTTAGCAGCAGCAAATCCACTGGTATCGGTCGAGTTTAAGTCACATCCTTTTACATAAGTTATTTTTGATGATCCGATTCGGTTCATCAATCCTTGTTTTAGACTTATCAAATAAGGAACAGCAACCTCACTACTACCAAAGCAATTGAGATTTCCACGTGCAGCATCAGGTCCGATTACAGCAATGGTTTTTACCGTTGTTGCATTAATAGGTAATATCTTATTCGTATTTTTTAATAATATTATTGATTTTTGAGCACATTGTAATGCTATTTGTTCATGAGCAGGTGAATTCATAAACGAAGGATCGGCTGTGGGATAATAATCCATCATACCACTCATTATTTTTGTTCTAAGAATATTTGCCACCGAAGCATTTAAATCGGCTTGGGCAAGCGAACCCGATGAAACTAAATTAGGTAAATCATTTGCATAATTTGCAGCTCCCATACATATATCAGTACCTGCGAGAACAGCACTTTTCGAAGTATATACTGATGCCCAGTCGGAAACAACATAAAATGGAAAACCCCAGCGTTGACGTAACGTTGTTTTAAGCAATGGAACATTTTCAGTACAATGAACGCCATTGATTAGGTTGTAAGCATCCATCAAACTTAATGGACCTCCTTCTTGAGTTGAATAACGGAAATTATAACCATAATGTTCCAGCATCCATCTATCGGTATATAGTTCGTTACAGGTATTTCTATTCGATTGTTTACTTTCAACCATAAAATGTTTTATGGTTGCTATAACCGGCGAATTGGACTGAATTCCTTTTATCAGTGCGGCTCCAACATGTCCGCTTAAGAAAGGATCTTCGCTCCCGCTTTCGGCAGAACGTCCGGCACGTGGATCGCGGCAAAGATCTATACATGGGCCTAATTGTTGATTAATGCCATTGACCCAGAACTCTTCACCCATTGCTTTCCCTACTTTGTAAAGCATATCCATGTCGAATGTTGCAGCCATTGCAACGCCAACGGGAAATGCTGTATTTCCTCCATAACGAACTCCATGTGGACCATCACTCATCACTAAGCCGGGGATATTTAACCGAGTATTGGTTCCTGTTGTAAAAAAGGTGGCATTGGTCATTTGCGAAATCTTTTCGGCATTGGTCATTAATCCTATTATTGAATCAATTCTTGCCGAAAGCGTTTGCTGTGCTTGTACGTTAATGAAACTAATGCTGGAAAAAAGCAGAATCAGCATTACAATTAAACCGTTTTGTGAGATAAAAGTAAAGGAACTTTTTCTGTGCAATAATTTCATAGGTAATGAATTATAAAGATTTGCCTTTCGAGAAAATGAATGAATAAATATACAATAAATTTTCTATTATTCAACGCTGTTTCGAGAAGTTTTTACAAGTGATTAAAAGGTAATATTCAATTTGTCAATCTATTATATCCCGTTCATCGATTTTATGATATATCCGTATGCTGTTTTTGACAAAAAAACCAACATACTTACGAGCAAATTATAATTAACAACTTGAAATCTACTAAGTCATCGCAATATTAGAAAATTGAACTTCTAATTCAGATAACATTGTTTTAGTTTTTAATTTTTAGTTTTTAGTTATATAGTAGTTTTTACAAACGAATAAAATTCTCCAATATCTTAGCACCTGTTTCACCGCTTTTCTCCGGATGAAACTGGAATGCATAGAAATTGTCTTTTTGAAGACCGGCACTAAAGGGTACTATGTAGTCACAATGTACTGCCGTATCTTTACACAGTTCAACATAATAGCTATGAACAAAGTATACATAGCTTTGTTCATCTATTCCTTTTAAAAGAGGACTTTTGAAGTCGAATATCTGATTCCATCCCATATGCGGAACTTTGTCGGTAGCGGGGAATTTCTTAACCTTAGCATCGAAAATACCAAGACATTCGGTATCGCCTTCTTCAGAATGCGAACCCATTAACTGCATACCAAGACAAATACCGAGAAACGGTTGTTTAAGATTTTTTAAAACGGTATCAAGCCCTCGTTGACGAATATATGTCATTGCAGTACTTGCTTCGCCTACTCCGGGAAAAATCACTTTATCGGCTTGTTGTAGTTCCAAAGGGTTGTCGGTAACAATCGGTTCAATTCCCAATCTATTCAAAGCATAGGAAACCGACATTATATTTCCCGCATTATATTTTACAATCGCAACCTTCACAAGAATTTAGTTTTTAGTTTTGAATTTTTAGTTTTGAATTACTTACTCCCTTTGATTTGGAGAACAAAATCATTAACCGTATCCTTCAAGTTCTTATTACTTTCTAAAGCTTTAACAAAGCTACTTCCAACGATTGCTCCACAAGTATAATCGCATACTTGATTGAATGTTTCGGTATTTGATATACCAAAGCCAACCAATAAAGGGTTTTTTAGCTGTAATGCAGCTATTTTCTTGAAATAGGCAACTTGTTGTTCGTTAAATTTGTTTTTTTGTCCCGTTGTTGATGATGACGATACCATATAAATAAACGAGTTCGATGCTTCATCTATTTGCTTGATTCGTTCATCAGAAGTCATTGGTGAGATTAAAAGAACATTTTCAATTCCATACTTTTCAAACAGATGTTTGTAATGTTTTTTGTATTCATACAAAGGTAAATCGGGTAAAATAACGGCATCAATTCCTATTTCACTACATTTCTTGCAAAAATTTTCAACACCGTATTGTAGTACCGGATTGATATAACCCATTAATATAAGTGGAATAGAAACCTCATGTCTAATATCTTCGAGTTGTGTAAATAATTTTGCAATCGACATTCCATTTTTTAACGCAATGGTACTGCTGTGTTGAATCACCGGACCATCTGCCAAAGGATCTGAAAAAGGCATTCCGATTTCAATCATATCAATACCTGCATGTGCCAGCTCTTTAATAATTATTGAAGTGTCGGTAAGATTTGGATATCCTGCAGTAAAATAAACCGATAAAATCCTTTTCTTTTTAATTTCAAATAAGTTCTGTAGACGATTCATCGTTTTCAATTTAATATCTATGAAAATTTTTCCATGTTTTTAATATAGGTATCCATATCTTTATCGCCACGTCCTGAGATGTTAACAACAACAATATCGTCCGGCTTAAATGTCATTTTTGAAAGAGCGGCCAATGCATGTGCCGATTCTATAGCCGGTATAATTCCTTCCATTCTGGTCAGTTCAAAGGCTGCTGTCAAAGCTTCGTCGTCGGTAGCATTTAAAATGGTGGTTCGACCTGTGGCGTGCAAATAAGCATGAGCCGGTCCGACGCCCGGATAATCAAGTCCTGCAGAAATAGAATAAGGTTCGATTATTTGACCATCTTCGGTTTGCATTAATTTTGTCATTGCCCCTTGTATTACGCCATCGGTTCCTTTAGCAATTGATGCTGCGGTTTCACCGGAATCGACACCCAATCCGGCAGCTTCAACTGCTACCAGTTTTACCGATTCGTCGTCTAAGAAATGATAAAATGCTCCCATGGCATTACTTCCACCGCCGATACATGCTATAACATAGTTTGGTAACTCATTGCCGGTACGTTCTTTTAATTGCCAACGCATTTCTTCGCTTATAACCGATTGAAATCGAGCTACCATATCAGGGTAGGGATGTGGTCCTACGACCGATCCAAGCAGGTAGTGGGTTTCTTCGGGATTGTTAATCCAATCGCGAAATGCTTCGTTTCCTGCATCTTTCAACGTACGGTTTCCGCTCATTGAAGGAATAACCTTCGCACCAAGCATTTGCATACGAAGCACGTTTGGCATTTGTCGTTTTACATCGGTTTCGCCCATATGTATGGTACATTCCATTCCAACCAAAGCACAAACGGTAGCTGTGGCAACACCATGTTGTCCGGCTCCAGTTTCAGCTATTACTCGTTTTTTATTTAAAGCTTTAGCTAAAAGTATTTGCCCTATCGTATTGTTTACTTTATGCGAGCCGGTATGATTGAGATCTTCGCGTTTAAGAAATATATTCGTTTTATATTTTGCCGATAATCGTGAAGCAAAGGTTAGTGGAGAAGGTCGTCCTACATAGTTTTTAAGTAAATCGCGAAATTCTGTTTGAAACGATTCGGATGTTATTATTTGGAGATAGTTATCGGTCAGTTCTTTAATATTAGGATATAGCATTTCGGGAATGTAAGCACCTCCGAAGTTTCCATAGTAACCGTTTTCGTCAATAGAATATTTACTCATTATGGTAGAATGTTATAATGCAATTTTGTGCAAAAGATTATATCTGTGTCAAAGGTACATAAAATTTCGCTTTCCCGAATTACCCGGAAAGAACATAATACTGTGTAAAGAACTACTTATTATAAGGTATTGAGCAACGGTTTGTTTTTGTCAACTATTTTCTTTTTGCCACGTCCAAACACAAGGTTTACTCCAGTTCGCATACTCCAATAACGACTTTGTTCAGGAGCAATTGCTGTTCCTATTACATTGTCGTAAACAGCAAACCATTGCATTGCCATTATTCTAATTGTATATCCTATACCAAAATTAATGAAACTCTTTTTATAGTATGATTCAGTTAGCGATAATACTCCCCATCGGAAAGGTTTAAGATTAAGTGAAGCTGTTCCGGAATATTCGTAATTAAATGGATATTTATCTATTCGACCTAAAAGACCAATTGCAATTTTCTTTGTTAGTTTATAGTTACCTCCAAAAAATATTTTAGTGTTTAACGAGGTCTTATATGAATTTTGTGTATTCGTTGCTTTATATCCATCGGTAAATTGTTTAAGAAGTGTATCGGCAACTTGATTAATGCTCGTTACATTAAAGTTATTAATTGGTAAGCCGTTATAATTAAATTTAGTATTCGATAAGGTATAATTTTGTGTATTATTAACCCAATGAATAAAACCGAAATCAACAACACTACCATATAAGGTCAGCTCACTATTCCAATCTTTCATTAAACCGAAATCGACACCCCAACCAATGTTTTTTGTAACTTTCATTATATCTTTGGTTGTTATATTATTTTGTATTGAAAAGGAGCTAGGGAGGTTACTTGAATTTGTAGTAACGCTTACTAATGGAATACTGGTATTTACAAGCATATTCGATTCGGCGGTAATAGTCATGGGCATATAATTACCTGAATTAACTAGGTCAACATCGGTATTTTTAACTGTTGTAAGTTTCATTTGTGAGGTTGCTGTATTTATGTTAGCAATCCCCATAATAGCTTTAACTCTCAATCCAACCCTAAAATATTTACTGAATTGTCTATTAAATCCAATTGATGCTTCTTGGTAAACCGTTGCATTTAAACCTTGACCGTCAAATACTCCATTGTTAAGTCTTGAACTATCTACATTCCCTTTTAAGAGGAATGCAAAATACTCTTTAGGAAAACTGAAATTAACATTCGATTTTGTTTGAATACTTATATCCCAATAATTTTTACCTTGTTTGAACCCAACATTCAGCCATTCTAAAGAAATGTTGTTTGATATATTATTTATAGGACTTAATTTTTTTAAGAATGCATCTTGATCTGCAGCATTATCAAGAAACGTTGAAGTTGGTTTTCCATTTTTGTATACTATCAGGTCGCTTAAACTGAAAGGTATTGCAACATCCAGAGACATTGGAAGATGTATAAATGGAGGATCAATCATTGGAGAAAGATAAACCGGAATCAGTAATCCGCTTAACCACCATTTACAATCAGGATGATTTGCCGGGTTAAGATATTGCGATTGAGGAATACGATCCATAAAATACAATGTATTTTCATATTGAGCCAAACCTCTAAATGATAGTATCGTAAGCGAAAATATAAATATCGTTTTGTAAAAATATCTCATATCGGTTTATTACTTTTTCTTTATACCTAAGGACGTTGTATACTTGACTTTTGCATCTATCCCCAGTTGGAAACCAATAGAGTAATACGTATAGATAGTAATCGATTTTTGATTATATGTGTTTAACTTTGCTTCAAATCGTAGATTGTTGGCTTTCTTTAGGCTTTGCACAAGTTTCGGATTATTTGCTTTTGATAAAACAACTTCTTCTCGATGTCGTGTATATTGGGTTCGTAACACTTTACCATTTGCATCGGCAGGTGCAGATTTAATTATTGAAATGACGAGCGTATCTAAAATGGTATTTGTTGTAGAATCAATAAGCGACAATTTAACGGTAACATCTAACGGGAATTGATTTTTACCATAAAATATAATTTTGAACTCATCGGAATTGTCTAGGGAATCGAGAATTTTGAAACTTCCTTCTTTTAAGGGAAAATCCTTACGTAATACAACATCCGTCATAGAGAATTTTAACGGTAATTCAGCATGTAATTGAGCACTGATTATACTTTGACGGGTTATATAATTGTCTATTTTATCGTCTGCTATGCCATAATTGGTTATAATTTGACCATTAGCAAGCATTGTGTGTGGTAAGAACGAAATAAAATCGACGATACTTGAATTGTCTTTTGTAATTGCGATACTTGACTCGGCTGTATCACCTTGTATTTTCCCTTGGTTTTGTGGACTTAAAATAGCATTGAAAGTACCCGGTTTGAAAAGTGCCAAAGTTTTGCCATCTTTTGTTTGACCAGTAAGTTGTAAGTTGGTAGCTGCCGACATTCCTACTGAATTTATGAAATTCAAATATAATCGAGGATCGGTAAATTTAACATTACCATTAAAGTAATTGCCGATAAATTGATCTATATTATAATTAAACGATTTATTGCCTATGTCAACAGTATCGTGACCCATATTACCTTTAACTAATTCAAATTGCAAACTATCGGGATTTGATATTGTAACTTTAAAATCTTTTGTATTGTCGAACGATACCGATTGCCCTTTTGAATCAATATTGTATTTTAAATGAATCGGTAATGAATTATAGGGTTGGGCGGGATTTGTAGCCAAATTCATTGAATAACCGGAAATATCTATAAGTTGCAGGGTATCTTTCGGTGTTAATACATTTGTACTAATTGAAACAGATTTGCCGTTTTTCAATACTGAAGGTAGATCAAGCGTTAGATTCATCCCCGGGACAACAGAGAAATTAAATTGCAATGCTCCTTTATAAACATCTATTAAAGTTAATTTCTTACCTTTATAGGTATCCAAGGTAAAATAGATGGTTGTATCGGCCGATGTGAATTTAGAATCTAATTGAGCTGGGATAACTGCTTTACCTGAATTAATGGTTAGATTGCCCAGTTTTAAACTCATACCTAAGGTATTATTCATTGAAATAGCAGTGTGATAAGCTTCTAAATAAGAATTTAAGAATTTATATGTAATTACATTTGAAACAAATACACCACTCACATCAATAGAATCTTTAGCTGTTGCTCCCGGTTGGATTTGATTAAAATGAAACGTTTTAATTAGTGTTACTCCTTGTCCTATGGCACTTAAATTGGTTTCTACACTAATATCGGTAGTTAATGGAACATTATAATTGTTAGTTAAAATCATTACAATGGTTCCAGTTAACGGATAAACCCAGGTAATTGAACCAAAATTAGGGAATTGATATATTTTTGATTGATCTTGTTTCTTTTGAACAAGGTCAGCTGGAGTAGTAGCGGAATTATAGTAATTATATGAATTTGGGAAATTATCTGTTACAAACGTGTTGAATGGAATATTTACATCACTATTTTGGTCGGGTATGTTAAGAGCAGGCATCTTTATAACCCTTGTAATTGGTACTATTCTCGGTGGTTTAAGGAACTGTGATGCTTTGTATTTTGAAATAGTATCTATATTATATACTAAACGGATCATTGTGTCTATGTCTTGACCTTCAGTATAAAATTGGACGGTGTCTTTTTTGGCTGTTACCAGATTACGAAGCGTTACATTACCATATGCAACAGGTAATCCAAGTTGAGGCGAAAATACCGCGGTATCGTTTATGTTATTAAAGTCAAACTTGTCTTTGTAGCACGACTGTAGGCCTAATGCTAAAAAAATAAGATTGATAATAACTATTTTTGTATATCCAATTTTAATCATAAAAATCTCGTAAGTACTTGATTGCAATCTAAGAAAAAAAATAATAATAACGATAGTTTCATTCTTAATAAATTAAAAATTTTTAAAATATTAGGTGAATAGTCATCACAAATTCATTTATAATGCTCGATTAGAGTTCTTTTGTTGAAATATGAAACGAGCTATTTTAATTCATAATTATATAAAAAATTGTCTGAATTGCCAATTAATAAATAATTGTTTTTCGATTTTTGATTATAGATTCCCAGACTAAACATTGTTTTGCCTTGTATAGGGAATCCGTTAATTAATGTTCCATTACTTTTAAAAAGATATGCTTTTCCATCGGATGAACTCAAAACAGCTATTACTTTTTTATTGTCGTTCATTTCAAAAATCGATATCGGATTTGTTATTTTTTCATCGAATTCGAATGAAAAAAGTTTTTTACCTGATGATGAATATGCTTGCAGATGTTTCTTATCGACAAATACAAAATCGTTTACACCATCATTATTTAAATCGATACAGGTGAAATAATGTCCGGTCGAATAATCATCGACAGAGATTGTTTGAACATTACCCTGAAAATCAATTCTTTTTATCTGTCCGTTTTTATCGGTAATAAGAAATGCTTGTGTTTTATCTTCTTCAACCCGGTCAATAAAGAACGTTGCGTTTTTCGTTAAATCAAATTTTTGTTTTACGGTTATACGTTTTTCGCCTTTTCTATTTAAGATATAGGTTGAATATTTATCAGAGCAAACTAAATAATCGTCTTTTTTAATCTTAAAATATTGGATAGGTTGGGTGAATGGTGCATCGGATTTTTCGAAGTGCCAATCTTTTTGCGATTTTCCTTCAATGTCGAACGAATAAACACTGCTGTTGGTGCAAGGGATTATTAACCGGTAGTTTTTGTTTTTATCAAAATCAAAAACACTTAATCCTGCTGATGATGATGTGTTTAATTTCATGGGGTATCGATCCACAAAATTGCCGATTCGATCAATAATATAGATATAGTTTTCGGAACTGAATGCAAATTGATATTTACCATTCTTATAGTAATCGACTTCGAATATTTCACTATTTATAGGTTCTTGAATTGTTTTCTTCCATAGTATCCGACCTGTTTTATTGAGAAGATATATGGTGTGTTTATTGTCTTGAACGAAAATATCTTTTTCTTTTGTTTGGAAATTAAGAACAAATGTCGGTTTGGAATATACCGATGAATCAAGATGACTTTCCCACAATGCTTGTGAATTCTCTTCGTTTTGTGAATTATATGTAAGGTAGATGGTATTATATAGTTTTCCTTTTGAAGTGCTGAGTTGATAGGCAAATGCCTGGAATTTCGAAAATGTTTCAAATTGTTGTTCCAAGGTCTTTTTATATGAGTCTTCAAGTAGATCTTTATAAAAATCGAGCGAATTGTTTACTTTGGAATATACCAGGAAATTATATTTCTCAGGCAGGTTTTCGGTGAAACTAATAAATTTCTTATCGGTTTTTAATGTTTTATTTAATAGATAGCTTTTAATGTATTCGGCTAATGATGAGACGGAATTGCCCATTACTAAATAATTTTCAATAAAGGTGAAATAATTGGCATCGGTCCATGAAAAGAAATCGCCGAATATTTGTTTAGGAATTCCGGGAGCAGGAAGCCGGTAAACATCGTAACTTATTTCATTATCTATCTTGATTTGACTCTTTAGAGTATTAAATTTAATATGATTTTTTTGCGAATAAGAGTCGAGCATCCCTAATAGTTTTTCTTCGGCAAGTCGTCGGCTTTTAGTATGAATAACCGCATAAGAATTGTCTTTGAAAGTTTCCGAGGTACTACCTGTGATAACCAAACACATTTCTGTTTCAAGAATATCGTAAAATGTTTTTTCGATGTCGTCGTTGCAAAGGGAATCCAAATCGTTTATGTTTTTCTGATAGGCTATGAAACTTCCGTCTTTTTTCATGCAGTCTTGATATGTCTGCTTGTATTTCTCGGGCGAACTAACACCAATTGTCAATAATAATGATGCCGATGAAGGAACAACTTCATTAATATTCATTGTAACGGGTTCTTGATCGGAAAAGAGATGGAAAAAATTATCGGATAAACTATCAGTTGTTATAAATCCGTTAAGCAATATATCGTTGTTTTTAAGTGTTAAATCAAGTTCTGCCCAATTGGCCAGTTTTGACGATTGAGAAATGCTTTTATAGTATTTATTACTTGCAAAAAACGATAAAAATTTTGGCATCGTCTTATAATTGACGAATATATTCATCGACTTCTCTTTATCGCTTGAATTGTATACTATTTCGAAACTTTTATTTTTTAGTAGCGATTCGTTTGCAGTTATTTGTCCTATACTTGACTGTACAAGTACTCTGGCTTTACTTGCAATAAACATATTGCCAATAACACTGTAATAAATATGTTGTGATTTGTTCGAACTATCTAATGTTGTGTAATAAATAGTTGTATTGTCGTATTGATAGGAACTGATAATGCCTCTTGTACTTGCTTTTTTATTGAACAGATCGATAAAATTTTCAGAATTCGCTTCTGTTTCCAATCCTATTGAGAACAAATAATCGAAATCCATATTACCGGTATAATGCATTGAGATGAGCATGTTTTTACCATTCAAATAACTTGCTTTCTTTAATTCGTTTCCCGCTAGAGAATCGATAAAATGCAAGCCTTTTTGCAATGTACTGATTGCAGGTACCGTTGTAAAACTTTGCCAGATTTGATTGTTATGTAAAGAGTTGTTGATGAATCGAGGAAAATCGTTGATAGACAATATGCAAAAGCTGTTTATTGGAACAGCTTTTATAGTCAGAAAATCTTGTTTTACTTGTTGTTTTTTAAGAAAGAAAAATGATAGTACAACGATGCCTCCAAAACAAACTATAAGCGAAATTATTAGTATTTTTTTTAACATATTGTTATTCAAATTATCCTTAACAAAAATAGAGAATAGAATGGTATTATATCATAAAAAAAAACTTTTCTTTCTGTATAAATGAAAATAAAGACTTTTCTGGGTTTATTCTATTAGAGATTTATTCTAAATAGCGATTGTTATTTTCTTGTAACCATTGATTCAAGTAACAAACCAACACAACCTCGAGGTGTCTTTTCAATCAACAGACCTGTATTTTTTTTCGGTCCATTTGATAGTGGTACAGATACAACGATTCTTACTCTTCGAGTGTTGAAAACTTGAAATTCGAAAATCTGGGCGGTATTGTTTTGTGTGTTATCATATAGCATTACCGACCCGTCATCGGCATCATATATTTTTAATACTATCTCATTAGTAAACATTTCTGAGCATAAGGTGATTCTATAATCCTTACATTGAAAAATGGTAATAGTCGATTCCATCGATTCACCCCGTAGTAATAATGCACTTTTACTTCCTTCCGGAACTTCGTTGTAGGGATTGGGCGAAAGTCGCGGACACGATTTTAAATGATAGTTAATGCAGTCTTGTCCTTTGGAAAAAGAGCAAAAAAACAGTAAAAAGCATATAGATAACAAACAAAATCTCATGTTCCGCACGTCCTTATTTGAAAAAATAAAAGCCAATATATAAAAAAAAAGAATATCAACAATTAATTTGATATTCTTTTGAGGTAAAGCGGTGATCTATATCAACTATTTCAATCTTTCCAGTTTTGCTCTTTCCAATTTAACCATAGCATATTCTTTGTTGATTACCAATTCCTTAGTGTCATTTGTGGGTGTCTCGAACATTACATCAACCATAATTGTTTCACAAATTGAACGTAAGCCTCTAGCACCAATTTTAAATTCAATAGCTTTTTCTACTATATAGTCGTACATATCAGGATCAAATTCAAGGTTGACACCATCTATTTTAAACAATTCTTTATATTGTTTTATAATGGCATTCTTTGGTTCGGTCAAAATACTTCTTAATACATATTTATCGAGTGGATTTAAATGACCAACAACTGGTAGTCGACCGATTATTTCGGGAATCATGCCGAAATGACGCAAATCTCTTGGTGAAACATATTGAATGAAATTAGTTTTATCAACATCAGCACTTTTTTCTTTTGTACCGAATCCAACAGTGGTAGTATTTAAACGTCGAGCTATTATCTTATCAATTCCTTCAAAAGCTCCTCCACATATAAATAATATATTTTTGGTATCTACAGGAATGAATTTTTGATCTGGATGTTTTCTTCCTCCTTGCGGTGGCACATTAATAATCGATCCTTCCAATAATTTCAATAATCCTTGTTGAACTCCTTCGCCCGAAACATCGCGTGTGATTGAAGGATTATCGCCCTTACGTGCTATTTTATCTATTTCGTCAATAAAAACAATGCCCTTTTCAGCTTGTTTAATATCGTAGTCGGCAACTTGTAAGAGTCGGGTTATGATACTTTCAATATCTTCGCCCACATATCCAGCTTCGGTCAAAACGGTAGCATCGACAATGGTAAACGGAACTTCGAGAAGTCGTGCAATGGTTTTTGCCAACAATGTTTTTCCCGTACCGGTTTCACCAATTAATATGATGTTCGATTTTTCAATTTCAACATCTTCGGTTGCTGGATGTTTTGCTACTTGATTTAATCTTTTATAATGATTATATACGGCAACCGAGAGAACTTTTTTTGCCTCATCCTGACCAATAACATATTGATCGAGAAAGGTTTTTATTTCAGTTGGTTTTTTTAATTTTATTGCAGGAGCCGAAGAGTGTTTTTTCTGTTTTGTTTTAATTTCTTCATTAACTATTTCGCTTGCTTGTTCAACACATGCATCGCAAATAAACCCACCAATACCCGTAATGAGAAGATTAACTTCTTTTTTCGGTTTTCCACAAAATGAACATTTATCCATTACTTTTTTCTTTTTTGAAATAATTTGTGAAGATACAATACCATATCTTCATACTTGTTATTGTTCGTCTAAAAATCTTTTTGTTATCGGCTCATAACTATCAATCCGTCTATCGCGGAGGAATGGCCAATGTGTTCTGTAATAATCTGATTTCGTTAAATCAATACTAACCACTTCTACTGTTTCGTCAAAATGTGATGCTTGGAATAAAACGCTTCCAAAAGGGTTTGAAACGAAAGAGCCGCCCCAGAATTGCAATGATCCTTCTTTCCCTGTTCTATTTACAGCAATAACAGGTATTCCATTTGCTACAGCATGGGCTTTTTGAATTGTTTGCCAGGCATTATATTGTTCTTGGTTCGTAGCTTCGTCCTGAGTATCTGCCCATCCTATGGCAGTAGGGTACACTAATATATCGGCACCCATTAAGGCTGTTATTCGAGCAGCTTCCGGATACCATTGATCCCAACAAATGAGTGTTCCTATCTTACCGTATTTTGTATTAAATACTTTATAGCCCAAATCGCCGGGAGTAAAGTAAAATTTTTCATAAAAACCGGGATCATCGGGAATGTGCATTTTTCTATATTTTCCTAAATACGAACCATCAGCATCAATTACCGCAATAGTATTATGATATAAACCCTGGGCTCGTTTTTCGAAAAGCGAAGCAACAATCACAATGTTTAATTCTTTTGCCAATTGCCCAAAACATTTCGTAGATGGACCGGGAACCGGTTCTGCCAGTAAAAAATTGTCGTGATCTTCAATATCGCAAAAATAAAGGGAGGTGAAAAGTTCTTGAAGACAAACAATGTGAGCTCCCTTAAAAGCAGCTTTCCGAATTAGTTCGATTGTTTTGTCTATGTTGTTTTGTTTTTCTTTAAAACAAGTTGACTGTATGATGCCTATTTTGATTTCTTTGGATTCCATACTCTATATAATCTGATATGCAAAGATATAAAACCTATTCAGAATGTACTGTGATTTTTGGGATTGTACAGTAAATAAAATAAAAAAGAAGAGATCCCATTGGAGATCTCTTCTCAATATATTTTCAAAAACAAATAATGCTACTATTTAAGCGAGTTAACATGAATAGCCGCTTCCGATTTTAAGTTGGCCGCTTTGTTTTTGTGGATGATATTCTTTTTAGCCAGTTTGTCAAGCATACCTGTCAATTCAGGTAAAAGTTTTTCTGCTGCAGCTTTATCTGTAGTCAATCGTAACTCTTTTAGAACCGTACGAGTAGTTTTTGCATAATATCTATTATGCAATCTTTTTGCTTCGATTTGTCTCGTTTTTTTTAACGATGATTTGTGATTTGCCATTCTGTTAAATATTAATTTCTTTTATGTAGCTCGTAGGGGAATCGAACCCCTGCTACCAGGATGAAAACCTGGCGTCCTAACCCCTAGACGAACGAGCCATTTAAACTATCCAAACCGTTAGGTTTTGGGATTGCAAATATACTACAGTTTTTATTCTGGTCAATAGTTTGATAATTATTTTTCATAAAAAATGTAAAATATAATTCAATCAGCTAATATTCAATAAAATAAATTAGTAAACATGTATAGTACCATCTATATATTCGCAATTATATTTACGTAGGGGATAGGTTGCAGGACCATTTATCATGTACCCTCCCTCCAAATTAAACTTCGATTTACAGCATTTACAGCTACAATTCATATTATCTTTTTGTGTCCAAACCATAACGCAACTGTTTGCTTCGTAGGTGCATGTTCTGTCGTAGGCAACGAAATCGTCGATTGTTCCTTCAATTTTTGTTCTAAAAATAATTATACCGTTGCTTAAATATCCACCAGTGTATGTTATTGCATTGTAAGGAGCTAACAGAGCTGAATATTCGGGATCGGAATTCAGATTATAAATATAAAAGTTAACACCTACCTTAGGAACAGGGTTCTGATCTTTTTTACAAGCAAACAACATGCTACAAAGAAAAATGATTTTTATAATCCGCCGCATAATAAATAAAATAGTATTTTTACACTTTAATAATAAAAACAAAGGTAGTCAATTGTTGATAAACGTGCGTTAATGAAGAATCTTACTTTACTTGTCTTTTTTCTTTTATTTATTTTATGTACTAAAAATGTAATGTCGCAAGCTTCGGAATCGGATGCTCAACGTAAAAATGTTGCTGATAAAGATAAGGTGTGGCATCCCGGCGATAGTCCCGAAGGTAAAGCTGCCAAAAAGGCAAAAAAGAATAAAAGGAAACAAGTCGATCCTAATGTACCGTTAACAAAAAAGGAACTAGGCAAAAAATTGAAACAAGATGAAATTGATAAAAAGAAGAATTATGCCAATTTTCACGATCGCTTACAAAGCAAGAAAGTAAGAAAGCGAATGAAAGAAAATGCAAAAAAATCAACAAGCCTAAATAACGGAGAACGACCGTCGTTATGGCGAAGGATAGGTATTTGGTTTCGAAATAAAAAATAATACCGACAATGATTGGTATAATTTAGTTGTCCTAAAATTTGCTTTCCCATAATAATAAATTGTATATTTGAATTTTAATTTTATGCTGAGAATCTTGTGGAAGACACAGGGTTCTTTTTATTTTATGTTTATCTAACTACATACTAGTATGTCTAATTACTCTTACGTTACCGAAGAAGGATTGAAAAAGATGAAAGACGATCTTGATCATCTTGTCAAAGTGGAAAGACCTAATGCCTCGAAACAGATTGCTGAAGCTCGCGATAAAGGCGATTTGTCTGAAAATGCCGAGTATGATGCTGCTAAAGAATATCAAGGTTTACTTGAAATGCGGATTTCAAAACTAAAGGAAATTATTGTTAATTCACGTTTAATTGATAATAGTTTAGCTACCGATTTGACCATTGTGCAGATTTTGTCGAAGGTTAAAATTAAAAATACGAAGAATGCCGCTACTATGGATTATATGCTTGTGTCTGAATCGGAAGCAGACCTTAAGATTGGTAAAATATCGTTGAGCACTCCTTTGGCGAAAGCATTAATGGGGAAAAAAGTGGGCGATATTGTTGAAGTAAAAGCTCCTGCAGGAATTATGAACTTTGAAATTATAGAAATCACACGATAAAAACATGGCAACCATTTTTTCTAAAATAATTAATGGTGACATTTCTTGTTATAAAATTGCAGAGAATCAAGATTTCTTTGCTTTTCTTGATATATCACCACTGGCAAAAGGTCACACTTTGGTAGTTCCTAAAGTGGAGGTCGATTATATTTTTGATCTCGACGATAAAACACTTGCTAACATGATGGTATTTGCCAAAACCGTAGCTAAAGCTATAAAAAAAACTATCGATTGTGAAAGAATCGGTATTGCTGTTATCGGTTTGGAAGTTCCTCATTGTCATATTCATTTATGTCCTATTAATGATATTGGAGATTTGGACTTTAGAAAAGAAAAACTAAAGCTTTCGCAAGACGAATTTAAAGCTATTGCTAAACAAATTTCTGAGAATATTCAATTCTAAGTTGTAAGGAGAGGAGATTGAAATATATCTCCTTGATTCCTTATAGTACAGCATTAAATACTTCTAATCGGTTTAAATAGACAAGATAGACCTTCTCGTCTAAAGAAAACAGCAATTTTGGAACAATAGGTTTACAACCTAGAAATTGTTACCCATAATCAAAACGTAACAGATTGGCTGTTGTTTTTATATATGAAGGGTATGCTTTAAATATAGGAGATCAAGGTTAAAGATACTTTATAATTACATTTTCATTGTTTGAGTTTATAATATTAATAACTCTTCCTTTTTTATCAAACTCGTAATTATAGATAACTGAGTCACTATTCGAAATATATATCTTTATAAGATTTATGTCTTGTTTTCCCATAAATGTTTTCCCATTATTTTCGTTTCCAATAGTATTTGTTTTATCTGTATAATATTCATATCTTTCTATATCAATGGAATTATCATTCCTTTTAATTGTATCAATTATTGTATTTTTACCTGAAATAATATATTTAATTGTATTAATCGTACCGACAAAAGGATTAAAAAAAGAATCAGAATGATCGAATTCTATTCTATAACCATCGCTATTATATTTATAATTTGTTAAAGAAAATCCATTTCCTTCTCCAGAGTTTTGTCTATCTAAAATACAAAATCCATTACCATTTAAAGTCATACTATCTATTGATATATTTAAATTTAAATTATTATACATGTATTTTTTGCAAATAATTAGATTATTCCCTACATAGTTATATTGTTCGTGATAATCAAAATTTGAGAATGAATTATTATACGTATAAGAATAATAACTTAGTTTATTATCCATATTATAAACAAAAGTATCTTTATAAAGTAGTTTTCCATTATTATATGTTAATGTTGTTGATATTAATGGAATTACATTAGTGTTGTTGTTATCTTTTTTACACGAAAAAGACATGATATTAATTAAACAAAGACTTATTATAAATAAATTTCTTTTCATCGGAATAACTTAATTTAAATAATTAGATAAAATCCACATAATATATTTATTGATATAATTGAATTCACAAGTTAGATTGAATCAAACGATTAAAGTATTATTCATATTTTGATTTAATGTCAATTGCATTGGAACGTTTTAATGGTTATTATTAATTCAGAAAAGTGATCAATAATGTATAAATTTAGTAATATTAAAATGATCGGATGTCAGCATTTTAACTTAATTAATGTAACCATGATTTGGGATAAAAAAGGATTTATTTTAATAGAGAGCAAAGAGACTTTATGTATTTGTAATCTATTGGTATCTATTGTATTAATTGTAGTATTAAAAATGCTATTGATGAGTTACGAAAAACCTATAATGATTTAGACTTAGTTTCTTCTTTTTACCCAAAATGCCCAAATTTATTGAAACTACTAAAAAATTATCTCTTGTTTTATCTTGTATTCTTATACCTCGTATTTCATACGGAGCTATTCACCCTAAACTACTTCGTGATTGTTAACTGAGCAAACAATCCGATAGGTTTGAATATGAAAAGCAACGGGTGAAATTCATGGTAGAATGGTGACAATGATTTCGAACCTTCGAAAGGGTTCAATAATTAGCAATTAAAATTACGATCACTTCGTAGCCTAGATAACAAGAACGAAACGAAACCTTATTATCTTAATTTTAAGAAATAACGTTGTAGAAATTTATTGAAATTATATTGTGTAATTTGAGTTTAATAGCAGCCTTTTTCAAGCCAATAACGATCTAACGCGAAAGTTTTGCAAGTTGGCTTTTAAGTCCGCTATATTCAATTAAGTCGCATTTGAGTGAACCTACAAGCAAATCGAATTCAATGCGAAGCGGTACAAAATTTTGATCGTTCGAAACCCAGAACGTCATATCATCGGGGCTATCGAAAATCCTACCTGTTTGAACAATCGGACGAAATTTCATTGCACTAAATTTACCGGCTTTTGTCTCAATCTTTTCTTTACCTAGATAACGAACTTTTATGGGATAGATTTTATCGTCGAAATAGGTGTTGAAACTTATTGTATCGCCTACAACAGCACTTCCAAACAATGCTCGACGTGCATAATAAAAGGCCGATACAAAATCGAAAATGTTTTTGGGAACATCCTGAATACCGTTCCGTTTACTTTTAATTTTATTTTGATTATGGAGAAATGTCACCTCATCGTAAAAACGATATTTCTTTTCAGCGATGCTTCTAATAGCCATAACCGGTTTGCCGGTGTTTTCGTCAATAAAGCTTTCGTATACATCGTTTACGTTATATAGCTTATCGGCCAATCCTGCCGTTTTGGCAACAGCTTTTGCATGAAGTATATTTCGACCCTCTATATTCGTTTTGCTAATACTTAATGAAGCTGTGCCTCCATCGAGCCAACCGTAGTACATCAGATAGGTTAGTTTTTCACCCTCGTTATATGCGTTGTTCGGTATGTTTTGACTATTGTCAACATCTATATCGGTAAATGCACTGAACAATGCTATTACTCCGATTAAAACTATTACCCTCTTCATATTCCAATTTTTCTATTATTACGAATATGATAAGAGCAAGTTGTGTGCCAATCTTTATTTTTGAATATAAATACCTAATTCCACTTTGCGTTGTGAAGCCATTTGTAGGGCTTCGTTGCTTGCACTTCCGTTAGAAACCGGTATTTCGGGAGTAAGAATTTTTAATCGTAAATTTTTATCTATATACGGTTTAAGAATACCTCCATTGAATGATTGTAAAAACTGTTTAATCGATTCAATTCTTCGTTCGGCTAGTTGGGTGTTATACTTGCGGCTTCCGGTTGGACTGGTATATGCTTTTAAACTGATTTCGACAAGAATACCGTTTTTAAGTTTTTCTAAAATAGCGGTTAATGCTTGCGAAAATACTACATACGCATTTTCGAGATGGAGTTCTTGTAACTCTTTTATCTTTGATTCCGGACTTTCAATATACTGATTGAGCAATTGACGGTATGTAAAACTTTTATTAGCCCCCATTTCCGGAATATCGTGATCGAAATATAAGGGATACACTATGGGCTTTTCGCTCTTTAAACCTGTTGTGTTGTTTATTTCTTTACTCTTTATATTTTTGCCGGCAGAAACTATTGTAACAGGCGTTCGATATGTTATAGAATCTTTTAAATGAATATTTTTTGTAGAGTCTATAGGATTATTGAAACAATAAAAATCGTTAAAATGATAGTCGTTTTCGTCTATTTTCATGGTTTCTCTATCCGATGTAAAATAGTTCCGTTTCCTGTTTTGACTGATCGTAAAATAGGTTTCATTAAACGATGAGTTAATCGGCAAACCTACGTTAACCGGCTCCGACCAATTATTGGGCACTCCCTTAGACGAAAAAATATCGAAGCCTCCATAGCCTTTATGCATTTCAGAACTGAAATAGAGTGTTGTAGAAACACTGTCATAAAAGGGCGTAACATCGTCGCCAATGGTGTTTATTGTATTACCTGCATTTTCGGGTTTAAGAAAATGTCCGTTAAGCAATTGAGAATACCAAATGTCAAGGTTTCCCTGACCACCCGGACGATCGGAAACATAAAATAAGTAATCGTTGCCGTTTATTCTTGTAGCAAACGGTTGAGTACTCCGAAAACCCGCGAGATTTATCGGTTCGGGCAATAGTTCAGGCACTGACCATGATAGTGAATCGAAAACGCAACGATATATCTTAAAATCATGACTTTTATTGGTATCGACGCAGGCACAGAAATAGGCGGTTTTTTGATCGGGCGAAATGCTGAGGTCAATAACATTTGTTTTTATTTCACTGATGCGACGAACAAGCTTTTCGAACGTAAATATATGTTTATTGAGAAACATTTTCGCTGTAAAATAACTACTATCCTCATTAGGGGTTAACGCACTATATAGAATAACGGAATCGCCATATTCGGCAAGACTTATTTCGCTGAATATTGTATTAAACGGAGCCTTTAATTTTGTGATTGATGTGTTTGCTTGTTTTGTATTTTTTATAGCAAAGTCACAACTCGGTATCTGTTGTTCCGCTTTTTTATGATATTCGTCGTAAACACCGAAATTATGGAAATAGAATTTGTACGACGACATAGCATCGCTATATTGTTTTAATGTTTTCTGAAGTTCAGCCTGATAGAAATATGCCATGGGAAATTTGCCGGGACTTTTGGTTATCACTTCGTCGAAATACGATAGTGATTGTTCGTAAGAATGAGCATAAAGAAGCGATTCAGCCAATTTTTCGGTAATTGCCGTAACATCAGGAATCATGTCGTGCGATTGTTTGAAGCATTGAGCGGCGGCGTAAAAGTTATTCTTTCCAAATTCCTTCATACCCTGTTCATAAAATCGATTATAGCTTTGCGAAAAACCTTGATAAACAAAGCTTAATAAAAGTAATAATAAAAATGTAATGCTTTTAGTTCTCATCTATTCGCAGTTCTTTTGATAATAGACTTCATAACTATCTAAATCGATGCATACCAAATTTCCTTTATCAGCATATTTATTGTAATAAACACATCCGTTATCAATATTAATAACTGTAGCATTCGTTTTTACGGCTTTGAAAATCTCTGTCAGTTCAATGGGAGTATGTCCTATAATGAATTTTTTGTCGGCTAGGAAATGCATATTGGGTTTGAAATCGCGAATTGATAACATGTCGTCAAGATTATCGTACGGATTACCTTTGAAATTGAAACCCGCGTGAACAAGAATCTGTTTTGGTAATTCAAAGTAATACGGCAGATTGTTTAAAAAATCAAAATAGTTACGGTGCATTATTTTATCTCTATTAAACAAAAACTGTAAATTGTTTTTAATGATATGGGCTTGTACTATTTCCATATCCATCATGTTGAGAATGCCTAATAAATACTGTTCGTGATTACCTCTTAGACAAAAAATATTATGATGAGTTTCAATGCCGTTAATAAAGAAATCGAGTACTAATTCCGAATGTTTACCACGATCTATCATATCGCCTAAGAAGAAAAGCTGATCGTCGTCCGATGCTTTAATTTTAGTTAGTAAAGCCATCAATGTCTTGAAACAACCGTGAACATCGCCAAAGGCAAAACGTCGGCCTAAAGATGGTGGAATTATATATGTGCCTTTTCTATTTTCCATGGGTCAAAGATACTAACTGTTTTTAATGATGGAATATTGCATGAACCGAAAAGTATATTAAAATTAGCTATATTTGTTTGAATAACGAGTGCTTCGAAAGATTTCGGTCTACAATCTCTGTTTTACCGTTTTAGCACCTTCTTTCCAGCATTATTAATTATACTTATTTAAAAAGAAATTGAAATGGATATGAAATTGAGAATACCTCTTTTGAAATTAATTAGCGAAACAGCCGGTACTTCAGGTTTTGAAAAGAGAATACGCGACGTTATTATTAAAGAAATAACCCCCAATGTCGATTCAATCACGGTCGATAATATGGGAAATATTGTTGCCTTCAGAAAAGGTAAGGATTCGAAAAAGATAATGCTTGCCGCCCATATGGACGAAATAGGTTTTATTGTGTCGCACATCGATGATAATGGCTTTATTCGCTTTATTCCATTGGGAGGCTTTGATCCGAAAACCTTAACCTCGCAACGGGTGATTGTTCATGGTAAGAAAGATATAGTAGGAGTAATGGGTTCGAAACCAATTCATCTGATGTCGGACGATGAGCGTACAAAAGCGATGAAAATTACCGATTACTATATCGATCTTGGTATGAAACATGACGAAGTAATTGAAATAGTTTCGATAGGTGATGCCATTACCCGCGAACGCGAATTGATTGAGATGGGCGATTGTATCAACGGTAAATCGCTCGACAACCGTATATCGGTTTATGTCTTGATCGAAGCTCTTGCCCGATTAAAAAACACCGAATTACCTTACGATACTTTTGCTGTCTTTACCGTGCAAGAAGAAGTAGGTTTACGGGGTGCTCAGGTTGCAACGTTACAGATTCAACCCGATTTCGGTCTTGCTATCGATACCACTATAGCATTTGATGTTCCGGGTAGTCAGCCTCACGAACAAGTATCGAAACTTGGTGGGGGAGCAGCTATTAAGATAATGGATTCATCGGTTATTGCCGATCCTCGTATGGTTGCCTATTTAAAAAGAATTGCCGGCGATGCTTCTATTACGTGGCAACCCGAACTATTACCTGCCGGTGGTACTGATACCGCTAACCTTCAGAAAATGGTTAAAGGTGGTGCTATAGCAGGTGCCATTTCAATTCCTACCCGTCATATTCATTCGGTTATTGAAATGGTTCATAAATATGATGTTAGTTGTGCTATTGCATTGCTTTCAGAAGCTATTTTGAAGATCGATTTGTTGGAAGTTTAAAATAGTTTTTAGTTTTTAATTATTAGTTTTTAGTTATAAAGGCCAGTAGAGGTTTGTTAAAGCCACAAAAGGGTTAACCTCAAAGGTGAATTTTTAGTTTTTAGTTTTTAATTTTTAGTTTTTAGTTATAAAGGCACTCAATGGAATTGGATTCATTAGGTGCCTTTTAAATTAATACGAAAAACGAATCTCCCCCTTTGTGCTCCTTTGTGAATTACCTTATTCGCCTTTGTGGTTAAATTCGCCTTCCCCCGAAAAAAGAATCGTCGGAATCAGCATAGGGTGGCTATACTTATTCCGACGAATTCAAAAAGGAAGCTATTAATTAAAATGTAACAGATAGGCAAATATAACGATTTTCATTAAATACAATAATATCTGTGTAAAATAAATTTTCGATATTTTAACCACAAAGGCGAAAAAGGTAATTCACAAAGGCACTCAAAGGAGTTTTTAGTTTTTAATTGGAAATTTAATCAAAGTATTGGAAACATGAATTTATGCTATTGATAAACGATTGTTTGTACGGTTAAATGATTAAATACCATTTTTGGATTATAATTTGGTTAAATCGATGTGCAATATCGTATGTGTGATTATTTAAACTAACCTGATGAATATCGTAATAAGTATTATGAATGATTAAAGTTGCGTTATGAAATTCATAATATGCGTTATGAATTTCATAACTAGATGAGCAAATAGTAATAATAGAGTATTGATGTGCAATATAGGCGGTATGACTATTAAAACTAGCTGTATGAATTCGTAATAAACGGTATGAATTGATAAAGTCGAATTATAAATATCGTAATACGTTATATGAATTTATATTTGTCCCCATGAATTTATACAAGGCTTTTATGAAATCATATTAGTTCATATGATTTTCAAAATAAGACGATCAAATTGTAAAAAAGGCGTATCAATGTTGAATACCGGAAGTATGATTATTAAAACTACCCGTATGAATTCGTAATAAGCTTGATGAATGAATAAAGTGCTATTATGAATATCGAAATAAGCGTTATAGCGTTCTAATTGATTCTATAACATTCATAAACCTCTTCTATGAATTAAAAATAATCGATATACATTGAATAATAATCGATACACATTTAAAAATAACTAGATCAAAGAGTAAAATAATCGAAGCGAATTGTGTTTTCGGAAGTATGATTATTAAAATAAGCTCTGACAAATTCATTATAAGTAGATCGAACGTTTATTCTGCTATGGTGAAATACATAATAATCGTTATAATTGATGTATTGTAAACGATGAAATCAGAACATGCCTTAATGAATTGTATAAAAGCTTTCGTGCTTTGAAATAAATGCCAGATGAATCGTTTTTATTCTTGAATAATAATACCATTTCATTTACGAATCGTTAATTAACGTTACTAAAAGCTAAATATTCCAAGCTTCTCATCAAAGTCGCAGGTCGATGTTGTCGTTTAAATTTGGCAGAATCCTAAAAATTGCCTAATTGTTCAAAAAGCATTAGTTTATAGCGTATATTCTAAAATAAAACATTTACATATCCCAATAACTATTGAATAGTAATAGTATAGCTTCTCCATTAAATTATTCTCATTCGAATTAACATCGTTCAAAAAATCATGGGGTAAAAATGTCTCATTTATTATTTATATTTAATCTAAATAAAAAATGGAAAACCGCCACAGGTCTACGATAGCAGAAAAATATCATTCAAATATCGTATAAAAAAGCAATAAAATTTGGTTAAACGAAATCTAAATTATTTGCATTTCGAAAAATACGACAGTATATTGCATTAAGATTTAAGGAAAACTTAATAATTTTAACATTTAAACCTTACAACTATGAATCATCATCAAACAGAAAAGACTAGCATGTTTAATAAAATGCTTATTTTCTTTGCAAATCCTTTGAATACGGCAATCTGGGCAAATTTCCCACGATTAGTGAAAGAAATTGCACATTTCATATCTGTTTTCAAATTATTCTCGAACTATATACAGCAACATCAAGCTGACAATTTAGGTGTAACGACAGGTAAAAACGATTCGTTTATTGCCATGATAAACATTTTAGTAGCTAAAGCCCAATTGGCATATGTATGGGCAGACGACGAAGGCGATGCAAAGCTTTCTGAAATTTTCGATGTTCAGAAATCCGATTTCGGAGGTATTTCTGCTATTAAAGCATTAACGAAAGTTAAAAATATTCGCGATTTGTTACAAGCCAATATTACATCGTTGGCAAGTTTACAATTGAGCGAGGCTGATATAACTGCTCTTAACAATGCAATTACCTCTTACGAAAATGCAGTAGCTACCATTGGCACTATTAAAGCCCACAAAACAGCCGGTACGCAAGGTATCGACACTGTAATGCAACCGCTTAATAAGAGCCTCGATTTAATCGATTATATGATTGTCAATACTTATTCCGAAAGTAATCCCGCTATGGTTAACGATTATTTATTGACCCGACATATCGATAAATTGCCAACCCGTCATAATGGTATTTCAATGCATATTTCCGATTCTGTTTCAAAGGCCGATTTACAAGGTGTTACTTTAACAATAAACGGAAAAAGTAGTACTTCGGATATTGATGGCCTTGCCGAAATAATTAAAATAAAGGCAGGTTCGTATATGCTTACTGTTTCGATGAATGGCTATGTTTCGCAAGAAATTAAGGTTGTTATTGAAAGAGGCAAAGTTTCTTACTATGAAATTCAATTAATAAAAGGGTAGGGGATAATGGTGAATGGTGAATTATGAATGGTGAATTACAGGGTATACGTTGATTAGTTACGAGTTGCATTTGATCAGCGTTAATTTGTGAGCAGGGTTATTCTTAAATCATCAAATCCTAAATCATCAACAAATCCCGAGGGTTTTTAAAACCCTCGGGATTTTTCCAAAAAAATAAAATTTCGATTAAACGGGAGTATGTCTTAAAAAACGTGTTATATAATTAGAATTGTTACATGAAAAGCAGAAGCCGAAAAGCTACAAGAGTAGGCAAAAATAAAATCTTCACAAACATGAAAAAAATAACATTTATTATTGGTTTAACTATGCTCGCAGGAATGAATCTATTCGGGCAAACAACGACAAACACAACTTCTCTGACGAGTTATGGAAATATTTCTGGAACCGCAGGATCTTATTGTACTTATTATGGACCGAATTCAGGTAAAACTGCAACAGGGAGTTATAACGTATTTACAGGAGTATATTCAGGTTTTCAAACTACAGGGAGCAATAATATTATGACAGGTTACCAAACAGGTTATTCAAATACTTCGGGAATGAACAATATCTTTTCTGGATTTCGTTCCGGATATTTAAATGTCGGAGGCATGGGAAATGTGTTTGAAGGCTATCAATCAGGCTATTTAAATTCAAGTGGTAATTATAATTCATTTTTTGGTTATGCCGCAGGTTCAGGAATCTCTTCGGGAAGTAATAATACAATGATAGGATTTAATGCCGGATTAGCTGCAGGAGCTTCAGTAGGTAATGCTATTTTTATTGGATTCAATTCGGGCGGAAATGCAACCGGAAGTAATAACATAGGATTAGGTTCAAATAGTTGTCAATACCTTGTAGGATCATCGAATATCGGTATTGGTAACAATACATTAGTTTCGTCAACAAGTTCAACATCTGCAACAATGTATAATGTAGCAATAGGTGAACAAGCAGGATATGGAATGACAAGCGGTGCTTATAATTATTTTGGAGGTTTCTATGCAGGTAAAGCAACAACACAAGGACAATCTAATATTTTCTTAGGTAATAGCTCAGGGTTGAATAATACGTTAGGTTCTAATAATGTCTATTTAGGACTCAATGCCGGAAAGACAAATATAACGGGTGCCTCAAATATTGCTATAGGTGATAATGCAGGTGCTAATGCAACAGGATCATTTAATATATTCGAAGGTCAATTGGCTGGTATTTATTTAAAAGGAGCTTCAAATATAGCAATAGGACAATCTGCATTATTGGGTAATTCAGATGGCACATCAACCGGTTCGAATAATATTGCTTTTGGGAAAAATTCTGGAAGTTCTGTTACAACAGGAAATTCAAATTTATTAGGAGGAGCTTATGCCGGTGGATTAACGACAACGGGGAATAATAATGTTTTTTTAGGACTTAATGCGGGTTTGGCAAATGTAGGAGGAAGTTCAAATATAGCTATTGGCGATAATGCCGGTGCAAGTGCAATAGGATCACAAAATATTTTAGAAGGTTCGTCTGCTGGTTTAAATCTTAATGGATCTTCAAATATTGGAATAGGTGCAACAGCATTACAAGGTATTGCAGGAGGCTCATCAACAGGATCAAATAATATTGCATTCGGTTCATCAGCAGGAAGTTTAATAACGACAGGAAGTAATAATTATTTTGGAGGAACGAATGCCGGATCAAATACTTCAACAGGAAATAATAATGTTTATATAGGTTCAAATTCAGGCTATATAAATGCAGCTGGTATAAATAATGTTATGTTAGGTAACTGTTCTGGTAAAAATTCAATAGGAGATGAAAATATTATATTAGGAACTGGGGCTGGTTTTTATTCAACAGGTTCATATAATAATTTCCAAGGATCTTATGCTGGTCAAAATTTAAAATCAAATTGGAATATAGCAATTGGAGAACGTGCATTACAAGGAAATACAAATGGAACTTCAACTGGACAAGGAAATATCGCATTAGGATATTATACTGGTAATAAAATTACAACAGGAAGCGAAAATGTATTAATGGGAGATGGTGCAGGACAAAAAATAACAATAGGTAATTCAAATACATTAGTAGGACCAAATTCAGGTTCAAATTTATCAACAGGTAATTATAATACATTAATTGGAAGCGAATCAGGAATTCTTAATAATGGTACTGGTAATGTATTTGTTGGATATAGTGCAGGATCAACAGAAACAATTTTAAACAATAAATTTATCCTTGGTAATTCACCAACATCATATTTAATGTATGGTGATTTTACAACTAATCAAATTGGAATAGGAACAAAAGTACTAACAACCGGTTATACCTTAAATGTAGGTCCCGGCTTATTGGTAAACGATGTGAATGCAGCACCAGCCTTCAGTGTAAATGCAGCCGGAAATGTTTCGATAGGAACAATTACACCTTATGGTGGTGCTATACCTTATAAGTTTTCGGTAAAAGGGAAAATAGCTTGTCAAGAATTGAAAGTCGATATGAACAATTGGTCTGATTTTGTGTTCGAAAAAACATATAAATTACGTCAATTAAGCGAAGTAGAATCGTATGTAAAAGAAAACAAACATTTACCAGAAGTACCATCGGCAAAAGAAGTAGCAGCAAATGGTTTAAGTTTAGGCGAAATGCAAGGAAAAATGATGCAAAAAATAGAAGAATTAACCCTTTACATCATAGAACAACAAAAACAAATGGATGCCATGAAAGCTGAAATGAATGCAATGAAACAATAGATAAATTATATTATTTAAAGTATATAATATGAAAAAAACAATAAAATTTAGTACACTCTTTCTTATTATTGTTTCGCTCAACAGCTTTGGACAAACCACTAAAAAAATAAATAGTGGACCATTGAATGCGAATAATAATGAGAAAAAGATAGTAGCTGTAGATCAATACGGTAAACAATATACCGGCGACGATCTTTTTAAACCATTGAACACTCAAAAAAGAGCTGCCGGCGATTTCGAGGTAATAGCCGGACTATTCAGATTGAACTTTCAGGATCAAACGATTCTTTCAAATTTCTTTGACCCTATCTTAGGAGTACAACGAAGAGCTTGTTTAATACAAGTTTGTAATGATTTATCGGTAATGTTGGGAGGATCAATTCGAAATAACCCGATATATCAACCCGATGTATATCCAAAAGATGGAATCGTTGACAATAAATACATAGAATTGAAAATAACTGGAGCTTCTTTAGGTACCAGTGTTCTAGGAAATTCTCTTGTATTATTTGGAAGTAAAAACGATGCAATAACACCAACCTTAGTTGAAGATTATTTGATTACTGGAATCGATCCATTATATGATGGAACCGCTGGAGCCCATTATCACGGTATTTTTACTTTTAATTTTGATTTTAATTGGAATATTAGTTTAACAAGCAAACCAGATGGCTCACAATGCGATTTATATACCGTAGCTTTGCATGAAATAGTTCACTCATTAGGGTTTTCATCAAATATATACCCTGGAACGAATACCTTTTCAATTTACGATAGCTATTTAGAAGATGAATTGGGTAATAAATTAGTAAAAATTATTCCAGGCACAAATATTCCTACGTCAACATCAAGTAGCAGTGATATCATAAAACTAAATCCGGATGTCGATTTTAATCAATTTTTTGGTTCACCAGCTACAAAACAAATGTACTTCCATTTAGGATCAACGCTTATACCCGTATTTGCAGACGAATCCTATACACCAGGCTCTTCATTTAGCCATTTTGGAAACACAGCTGATAACGATTATGTTATGTCGGCTTCATTATCGCGTGGTGCTGTTAATAGATATTTACTTCTTAATGAATATAATACTTTAAAAACACTTGGATTGCCCATAACTTCTGTATTTGGAAATAAAGGAGCAACGTTATATTTCCCTAATGATCCTACTTTTACAGGAGCAGTCCCAACAGATAACGGTACTACAATAACATACCCAAAAGACAATACAGACCCTAATTTTATGCCAACCATTGCTTATGCCTATGGTATCAATCAATATCAAGATAGAGTAAGTCAAACGTATTTTACCGTTAATGCAGGGAGTAAAATTGATATTGACCTCTTGAAAGATGATGTTAATGCTTTAACTGCTAGAGATTTCAAAGAATATGACAATTATTTTGGACTATATGGTTTTGCATATCTTAGTGATCCAACACAGTTATCTTATTTTAAATTATCAGATGATAAACGTACATTATCCTATACACCCGATCCGCTAGAAAGCACACATACACGTGTCTTTACCTATTATCCCTATTCAAAAGATAATAAAAAATCGTACATAAGAGCATATATTTTTATTAATGTAGTAGGACAGCCAATTCATAATACTGGATCATGTAACGTTGTCGTAAATGGTAATTTATTAAACACCTATGTGCCTCCAATTACTAAATATGGGGTACAAAAAGCTGTTAACATTGAAGTTGTTGGATGGAAAATGTTAAATGGTAATGCTGATTTTGTTACACCACAAATGAATGGAATTGGATTTCTTCCCAGAATTCAAACTGTTATTGCTCCTGCCCGTCTTGTTAATTCAATCTCAGATAATTATGTAACTAATGATTTATACGTTTTTAAAGCAGATTTAGGGAATATTGAATTAACAACAAATACAGGGGTTTTTAATTTTTATTTAAATAAAACAATGCCCTTGCCAACTGCTACAACATTTGATTTTAAGGTAACTCAAAAAGTATTCAACACTATTGCAACAGCAGTTGATTTTGAATACGATCATTCGTATAAAGACTATATCGTTTTAAATGATCCTAATTATAAATATTTAATATTTGAATATTTGAATAATGATAATAATGGTAATACTGGAGGTGCATTTAAAGATGTTGAAATAGAACCGACAGATAAATTTACCGTAGTTCCAAGTCAAAATCTGAGTACCATCAATCTTAATGAAACAGTCACTACGCAATTGCAAGTTCAATTAGATAATCGATGTATACAACAAAAGTATGGCTTTAGCATTTCATTGAAATTACCATCAGGAGTAACAATTCAAAGTAGTAATGGTTATTTCGATGCTAATGGAACTTTAATAAAATCAATTACGGGATTAACAAAAACCAACAATACCATAAATATACCTGTTGTATTTGTTGGAACAAGCACTGGTGATAAAGCTATAGAAGTAGATTATACCTATTATTCTTGTACTTCATCAGTAACAGAAAGTAAGATACTTTCATTCTTTGTCAATCCTACACCATTAACCTGGGAAAATTTAATGTCAAATGGAGGAACGGGAACGACTCCATTAGGACAACCTTATTCGGTTAACGTAGTTGGTCCACAAAATACATTGGCAATAAAAAATGAAATAATCAATAATCCAATGTTATATGTAAATATGTCGTATCAAGATCAAACTATGGCAGCTGCTGCAAAGCTTTATGGCGATGGTTGTGACTTTACAATCAGTGCACAAAATGCTTGGTATGCTTTAGGAAATGCTAAACAGTATGTAACGCAACCAGCATATACTTTAGTTAGTCCATCGAATGATGTTCAAACTACGGATTATACGATGTGGCAAGCTACAAGCGATTTAATTGCTTCTAATGTTATTTATCCAAATTCAAAAGTCGATTTAAAGGCTGGTAATACTATAACATTAAAAAGCGGTTTTAACTCTCAAAGCAATACCGTAACTCATGCGTTTATTGTACAATGTAATTCGTATCCAATTAAAAGCGAATTGGTTGAAAACAACAACAAAACTATTTCAAACGATGATATCAGTATCCAGCCTGAAATATTGACTTCTGATGCAATTACCTGTGAACTATTCCCGAATCCAACACATGGAATGTTTACCGTTCGAACTAACGATGTTATTGAATCAATTAAAGTAGTATCATTAGCCGGAGTTGATATAAAATCTATTTCCGTAGGTCAAAGTGAAACAAGTTTTGATTTGTCTAATTATACAAATGGTTTGTATGCTGTCAAGGTCATACTAAAAAGTAAGACATTAGAATATATGGTTATTAAACAATAAATATTTGTATCTTTTTGCGTTCAAATCCCGAGGGTTTTTAAAACCCTCGGGATTTTTTTCAATGCGATGCGGAGCTGAAATGGAAACAATATCGGTAGTTCAAGTATAACCAAAAAATAAATACAATGTTAACGTATATAGATGTTCAATTTTCAATAATTGCGATGACTTCATTGACGATTAATATTGAAACGTTAATTAGTTGCATATTGAAACGTTCTGCGGTGAGACGTTGCGTGCAACGTCTGTACAATAGGTTGTTTTGAAATTTGGAAATGTGTTCAATGATTATTTGATTCACGATAGTCCGTTTTCAATTAACGTATCACGTTTGGTATAGGCGTTGCACGCAACATCTTTGTTAATACATTCACTAACCCCAATAATTTACCATCCATAATTCACCATTCACCATTATTATATAGGGTTTCGGGGTAAAAGTTTGTCATTAACTGAAATTATAAGAATAAATTAGAATGGCTTTGTGATATAAAATGGATACAAAGAGATCATATACAGGAGTTAATGCCCCACCATAAGGCGTTATTTTTTTTAACAAAAATGCTTGTCTATTTGTTGAAAAGTATATCTTTGTACCCCCTTTATCAGGGCAATTAAAAATATTCGCATAAAAAGATTTTATAACAAAGTAATTAATGTCAACCTTAAACACAATCAATATGAAAAAGAGAACGATTACTCAAAAATCATCCTTCGGGTTGTTTGGTAATTTGATCGGCAAGTTGATGCTTGTAGTTATGCTTTTTGCCTTTTCGGTAAGCGTAAAAGCAACAAGTTTCCCCTTCCCTCAGAACTATAAGTATCCCGGCTGTATTATGCCAGCTAATGCAAACACAACAACTATCCAGTCTTTGTATGCTGAGTGGAAAGCCACGTATTATGTTGAAGGAACCATGACTGGAGGAGCAAATTCAGGTAAAGCTGCTGCTCGTATTAAATTTTTGCAACCCGGTGATGATGGTTCAGCAACGGTATCAGAAGGTATTGGTTATGGAATGTTACTCATGGTTTACATGGATAATACGAGTAACAATACTCAAGGCAGTTTTGATAAATTATGGACCTATTATCAAGGAAATCTAGATGCAAATAATCTAATGAACTGGGAAACTACTGGTTTTACTGGAACAGCATCCCTAACAGGAGCAGCAACCGATGCTGATATAGATGTTTGCCAAGCTCTTATTATGGCTGACAAACAATGGGGAAGTACCGGAACAGTAGACTATATGTCTGCGGCACAAACTTTGATGCATTCAATATATCAGCATGAAATGAATAATGCTGCAAATGGAATTTCTAATCAAGTTTGTCCTGGTGACCAGTTTGCTAAATGGACAAATCCTAGCTATTTTATTACAAATGCAATAGAATTATTTAAAAATGTAGGTACTTCAGGAGATGCTTGGGCTACTGTTTTATCAAATACCTATACTTTAATATCAACCGTTTCAGGTCTAAATACCACAGGATTGATTCCTGATTGGTGTAATTATACCGGTGGTTTAATCTCGTCAGGCTCTGCTTTAGGAGATTGTTGTTCAAGTCAATCTACGGCTGATGCTGCAGGTGTTGGTTGTTCTAAATTTGAATCATATTTCATGTACGATGCAATACGTGTACCTTGGCGTATGTCTCAGGCTTTTGCTTGGTATGGCAACACTACAGCACAAGCTGTGTCAAACAAAATCGCTGCATGGGTAAGTACGTCTATGTCTAATGACCCATCAACAGCTTGGGATGGCTATTATTTGAATGGAACTTCTTTAAGTGGTAAAATTGAGTCTCCTTTCAATTCAAAAGGAACTTATCATAACGCCTGTTTCACTGGCGGACTTGGTATTTCGGCAATGGTTGGTACCAATCAAATATTAATGAATAATACATGGACATCGGCTTCAATAGATCAAGGAGCAAATGGTGCATACTTTACCTGTACAACACAATTATTGTATTTGCTTTGTATGTCTGGTAATATGCCAAATTTCAGCAATATGAATCCAGCACCTGTAGCAGCATTTAATAATGCCACCGGTGGTTGTAGTATGGTTTATGTGCAATTTAACAAACCAATGAATTCAACTTCCGTTACAGCATCAACAGCTGGTTGGACAGTAACGAAAGATAACGCAAATACGCCAATAAAAATTACTGTAAATTCTGCTACATTAGGAACAGATGGAAAAACAATAGCATTGGCTTTAGCCGGAGCAACAGATGAACCATTTATTCAAGTAGCATATTCCGGTACACCTACTTTAAGTTCTGCCGATGGTAAAGTCGTTGCAGCCTTTTCGAAAGATAGTGTTAAAGATGTTTTAAGTTGTGCACGACCTTATGCCATTGCTGCAGCTACCGATATTTATGCAGATACAATAAAGGTTGTATTTAGCAAAGCAATGTTAGCATCGTCTTATACCCTTGCCGATTTTAAGATAACGGTAAAAGGGACTAATGTTACCATTACAAAAATAACATCTTCGGCAACCGATCCTACATTAGTAGAATTATTAATAGCACCGGGCACTGTAACAGCAAGTACCGATGCAATCACAGTAAATTATACCGGAACGTCGTTAAAATCACAAGATGGTGGAACACCTAAAGCTTTTACTGCTGTAATGTCGGTTATTAATAATTATCTCGTTCAAACTTGTAATGTAATAGAAGCATTTAGTCCTGTTGTAAGTTTAACATGGTCACCATATAATGGAACGATGTCACAAACCAAAGCAGACCCAGTTGTAGCAGGTCAAATTGTTGGTTTTTATACAAAAGCAACAGCTCAGCAATGGGATGCTGTTGGAGGAGCATTAACAACAGGAAGTTGGAATACAACAATGGCAACAAACCCATTTTTCAAAATGCGTGTTTATGTTTCAAAAGCAGGAGCAATAATAAGAGTACGTTTAAAAAACAAAGCAATATCTGCCGATGGAACATCAGCAACAGCAATTGCAAGTTCGGTAACGATACCAACAGCTAATACATGGACAAATGTAACAATGGATTTCACTTCACAACTTCCAACAGCTGTAACATTAAATCAAATAGAATTAGCTATTGAACCGGATGTTGCACTTACAACTGCCGAATCGGTTTATTTCGACGATATTCAATTGTGCCCTCCACCAGCCACAACAAATTTTACCAGAGCTTATACAAGCTTTGATGGATCAGTATTAAAAGTACAATTCAGTTCAGCTATGGCAATTCCAACAGATTTCTCAGGATTTGTAATAAAAGCAGGAACATTAACAAATACAATTACAGGAGTATCACTTGATCCGATCAATAAAAGTACCCTAGTTTTTGCCGTATCAACTCCTTTTGTTGCTTCCGATTTAATTACTGTTTCTTATTCAGGAACGGCAGCTAAAGGTTTAAATAGTTTAGGCGTGGTTGCATTTACGAATCTAGCAGCGGTTAACTTAACAGGAAGAGCAATTGCAAATGGATGGAGAGATGATTTCAATTTGGATGCGACAACACATCCTTCAGAAAGCAATACCGCTAATATAGGAGGAAGTACTATTTATACAAAAGTAGAAACGATAGCAACTCCTGGAACTTATGCTGTAACAGCAAAAGCTCCATTTACTACGGAATATGCCTCATTTGGGCCAACAGTTGCGGCTCCAGCAAGTAATGAAGTCTGGGATATAACTGCAGATCCAGTCGTTCGATTTAGCGTAGCAGTACCAACAGGTCAAACAGCATATATTCGTGCAGATTTAGTTGATTTAGTAAATAATCGTTCAACAGATGCTGTATCTCCAATTCTAATAACAGGAGATGGAAATCAACACAGCTATGCAATAGACTTTACCGGAAAATTTATCAATCAATATGGTAGTTCTCCAGGTGTTGTAGATAAAACAAATATCGTTGCAGTAAACCTTTATCAATGGAAAATAGCTAGTCCGGCTGCTGATTCTCCAGCAAATGCAGCGTTAACATTTTCAACAGCAACATATACCTACGATTGGATTTCGGTAGGTACAACAACAGCTGTTTATAATACACCGGTTGAAGGCACCAAAGTAACTATGGGAGCAACAACCACAGCAACAAGCTCAGCTGTTGGTACAATTTATTTAGTTCCCGGTACTAATGCATCGTACCCTGCAACTCCAAGAATTTTACAAGCATTACTTGACTCTGTTAAAGCAGGTCGTGGTTTAGCCGTAGCTGTTGCAACAAAAGATGTTGCAGTAACCATTCCAACAACAGGATTAAATGCAGGATACTATATTATGTATGCAGTAAATACTGCAACAGGCGAAGTATCACGAAAATCTGATGGCATTAATATTATAGATATTACACCACCAATTATTACACAAGCTTCGAATGGTAACTTTGCTGCAGGTTATCCTATTACCGTAACAGTAAATAAAGATGCTAAAGTTTATATTGTTCCTCAAGGAACAGCAGCAGACTTAGCTGATATAATAAATGCATCAATCAATTCTCCACAAGCTGTTTCTAAGGCTACAACACAAATAATGACACTTCCTTTATTATTAACAACCGGTAGTAAATATGTGTTCTATGCAATTGATTACAGTGGTAACATTTCATTAGTAAGCACTCAAGTTGTTACTATTGTAGATGTCACCCCTCCAATCATCAGCAACAACACAACAGGAAATGTAACTGTTACCACTGGTACAATTTCAGCCATGTCAAGTAAAGATGGAAAGCTATTTCTTGTAAAACAATCGGATATTGCTTCAATAATAGATTCAACAAGCTTAAAATCAAAAGCAGTAGTTACAAAGGCAGCGGTAGCAAATACCCTTATTTCGTTTGCTGCAACGGTTGCATTAGGTGACTATGTGATTTATGCCATTGACGGATCGGGCAATATTGCCGGACCAACAGATGTTGTTTCGGTAGTAGTCGGTTGTGTTAATATAAACACCCTACAAGCGTCTTCACCTTCATTAATTATTAAAGTAGGTGATCCTTCGGTTAAATTAACCATATCTATCGCTACACCTTCTAATGCAACGTCGCCCGATAATACATTAACAACATTTGTTGCTGATGCATCGTCGGTAGTTGATATTACAAATAATTTGGACGGTTCTTGTTCAATAGTAGGTGATCCTTCGGTATTAACAACAACGAAAGTAAATATTACCTGTACCGTTACCGATTGCGGTAAGAATTTAGTAACTATTGTAATACCGGTAACCGTTAATCCGCTTATTACCTGTCCAACAGCAATAAGCATTGCTCCATTAACTCAAAGTATTCAAGTAGGTGCAATTGGAACGTTAACACCAACTATTACCGGTACTATTGGTACTAATAACGTTAACTGGACATCTGCAAGTACCAACTATGTAACAATGACCGGTTCAACTAATACAACCGGAAGTGCAAATGGTATTGCAGTAGGTTCGTCTGTAATAACTGCTTCAATTACTTGTAGTGGTGTTACAATCAATGCAACAGCAACGGTAAACGTAGCTAAAATACCGGTTACTAAAATAGTGGTAACTCCACCTTCAGCTTCAGTTATTATTGGTTATACAACAAATTTAGCTGTAATCGTTACACCTTCAAATGCAACCGATACTACTGTTACGTGGACGTCAAGTAAACCTACCGTTGCAAAGGTTAGCAGTTCAGGTGTTGTTTCGGCATTGAGTGTTGGAACAGTAACCATTACCGCAACATCGAACGATAATGGTGCCATTGTTTCATCAGCAATAATCACCGTAACTCCAATAGATGTAACAAGCATAACCTTAACACCATCAGTTTCAACAACGATGTTTGTTAAAGATAACTTAAGTATAGTAACAAGAGTTCTACCATTAACTGCAACCGATTCAACGATAATATGGACAGGCAATAATGATGCTGTTGCTACCGTCGCTAGTGGCGTTGTAACAGCCTACCAATTAGGTACCGTAACTATTACTGCTACATCCAGTGAAAATCCATCGGTAAAGGCTACATTAACAATAGTCGTTTCGAATGTTGATGTTAAATCAATAGCGATAGTTGGAAGTACAACAATGACCGTTAATGGTATTCAAACACTTAATGCAAATATAACGCCTTCAAATGCAACCGATCATTCAGTAACATGGAGTTCATCGAGTAGTGCAACAGCTTCTGTCAACGCAACATCCGGTTTAGTAACTGCAAATGCATCAGGAACGGTAACGATTACTGCTACTTCAGTTCAAAACCCTACGGTAACGCAAACCATTACCATTGTTGTATCGAAAATAATGCCAGCTACAATAAGCCTTTCGCCAAGTACTACACAAAATATCAATGTTAAAGATTTTGTGAAATTAACGGCAAATATTTTACCAATAGCAGCCGATCAATCGGTGCAATGGTCATCAAGCAATGATAATATTGCAACTGTTGATGTAAATGGTAAAGTAATTGGAGTATCAGAAGGTCAAGTAACGATAACTGCTACCTCGAGTTCAGTTGGCACATTATCTGCTTCGATAACGGTAAATGTTTCGCTTGTTCATGTACAAACAATAGCATTATCGGCAAGTTCAACAACAATGACAGTTGGAGGTACATTACCTATATCAGTAACACTTACTCCCGTTAGTCCAACCGATCCATCATTAGTATGGTCGGTAACAAATGGAACAGGATCGGCAACGGTAGATCAATTTGGTATTGTAACAGCTTCTACTGCCGGTTCAGTTACCATTGTTGCTACTTCAGTTCAAGATAACAAAGTTAGCGGAACGTATGTCATAACGATATCGGATATATTGCCAACCGCATTGACCTTGAATTATACAACTACTCAAAGTATCAATGTAAACGGAACAATAACGTTAGCTCCTATTTTCACCCCAAGTAATGCAGCAAATAAGAAGGTGACCTGGTCATCTGACAATGCTGCTGCAACGGTTGATACTAATGGTGTAGTAACAGGAATATCAGAAGGTACCGCAAATATAACCGCTACTTCAAAAGCAGTAGGTACAATATCAGCATCGGTTAAGGTAATTGTTTCGCTTGTTCATGTTGGGTCAATATCCGTAACATCTAGTTTGCCGACAATGACCGTTAATGGTACACTCGGTATGACTGCAACCTTAACTCCTACATCGCCAACAGATAAATCGATAATATGGAGTGTTATTAATGGAACCGGAACAGCTACCGTAGATGCTTCGGGTGTAGTAACTGCATTAACTGCAGGTACTGTTACCGTTGTAGCAACCTCTGTTCAAGATCCAAAAGTTAGCGGAAGCTTTATAATTACAATTTCAAATATTTTAGCATCTAAAATTGTATTATCTCCTGCAACAACTATTAATCTAAATGTTGGTAATACTGTTCAAGTAACTGCCAATGTTACACCGACAAATGCTTACGATAAAACGGTACAATGGAAATCATCTAATAATTTAGTAGCTACCGTTGATGTGGATGGAAATGTATTAGCTATAGGACCTGGTTCTGCGTATATTATTGCAACATCTAGTACCGTTAGTACCGTTAAGGATTCGGTTCCTGTTTCGGTAACTAATTTATTAATATCTTCAATAGCTGTTACACCTTTAACATATAGCTTTATTGTTGGACAAGTAAGTCAGTTATCGGCAACGATTACTCCTTCGAATGCGACCTTAAAAACATATACATGGAAATCGAATGATCCTTCAATAGTAACAATCGATGCAAATGGTGTTATTACTGCAAAAGCGGTTGGTACGGTAACTATTACTGCTACTGCAAATGATGCGGGAGCTAAAGTAGGAACAAGTACAATAACCGTAAATCCAGTACCTCCGGTAAGTATTGCAGCAAGCGATATATCATTATTGATGACCGATGCTGGTAAAACAGTAAGCTATACCGTATCGCCCGATTCGACAACCGATAAGTCGGTAAGTTTCAAGTCGAACGATCAGACAATTGCAACGGTTGATGCTTCAGGTTTAGTTGTACCTACGGGTGTAGGAAATACAACAATAACAATTACATCAAAAGCCGATGGAACCGTTTTAACAACTATAAAAGTAACGGTAACATCAACAGTAAATGTTATTAGTTCGGTAACTCCTAGCGTACCAACATTAACGATTGCTCCGGGAGTATCGCAAACAATATTACTTACCTTAAATCCATTAGATGCTTCAATAACGAGTATTGACTGGAAATCAAGTAATACTGGTGCTGCTACTGTTGATGCTAACGGCGTTATAAAAGCTATAGCTGATGGTAGTTCAACAATTACCGTAACCGTAACCGGTCCGAATGCATCACAAACCGGAACCGTAACGCAAACAGCTACAATTTCAGTAACTGTTGCTTCAATTCCTGTATCATCTATAGTATTGGATAATCCAAATTTAAATCTAACATTGGCAAGTGGAACAACTCAACTTACGGCTACAATATTGCCAATTACTGCAACTAATCAAAATATAACTTGGTTATCGACTGATCCATCAGTTGCAACGGTAAACGCTTATGGTGTTGTTTCTGTTGTAGCTCTCGGTACAACCACAATAACCGCTACTACTAAAGATGGCACTGCATTAACGGCTACCAGTATAGTAACCGTTTCAAATGTTCCGCCAAAATCGATAACAATTGATTCAACATCTGTTTTATTAAATGTTAACGATATCGTAAAACTTACAGCAACGGTTCTTCCAGCAAATGCATCACAATCTGTTGTATGGTCGATCTTAGATCCAACAATTGCATCAATTGATGCAGCAAGTGGTAAAGTAACTGCAATAAAAGCCGGTTCAACTAAGATTACCGCTACATCGCAAATCGATAATACCATAACACAAACAATCGACTTGCAAGTACAACCCGTTCCTGTAACAAAGATCGTTTTAGATCAAACCCAATTAGCATTAAATTTGTTGAGTCCATCAGTAACATTGAAAGCAACACTCAGTCCATCAAATCCAACGATCAATACGGTTAAATGGGATGTTAATCCAACAGGAGTGATCAATATTTCGGGTGGAACGATATCTGTTCTTGCTCTAGGAACAACTACTGTAATCTGTACAGCTAATGACGGAAGTGGAGTAACAGCTACTTGTTTGGTAACCGTTTCTAATATTGCTCCGGCATCTATATTAATTGCACCAACATCAGTAACGATGAATATCGGTGATCTTCCGAATGTTGCTTCTACTGTTTTACCTAATGGTGCTCCTCAAGGAGTTACATGGTCGACTGCAGATCCTAGTATTGCAACTATCGATAATAAAGGAATGATTACCGGTCATTCAGACGGAAAGACATCTATTATTGCTACATCAACAGATGGATCTGTTACTACTTCTATACCTCTAACGGTTCATAAGGTTTTGGTAACCACTATTGTTATTGATCAACCGAAAGTATCGTTAAACGTTGGTAGCAACGCTACATTAAATGTAACATTTACTCCTACTAATGCAACCGATCAATCGGTTACTTGGTCAGTTCTACCTGCAAATATTGTTGATGTAAATAAAGGTGTTATACATGCAAATGCAGTAGGAACAGCAACAGTAACTTGTACCGCAAACGACGGAAGTGGCATATTTGCTACTTGTGCAGTAACTGTTTCGAATATACCTCCTGCTTCTATAACATTAGATCAAACACCTATAGCATTAACCGTAGGTGGTAGTCAAACATTAAGTGCAACGGTTCTTCCAACTGGAGCTCCTAGCGGATTAACCTGGATATCGTCTGATACAACAATAGCAACTGTTGATGCCAGTGGAAATGTAGTAGCACATAAAGCAGGAAGTGCTATAATTACCGTAACGTCACAAGCCGATGCTACGATTCACAATAGCGTTTCTGTAGTTGTTACTAAAATACCTGTTACTGCAATTAGTGTTGATAGTCCAAAAGTAACGTTACAAATCAAAACAAGCGTTCAGGTTAATCCAATCATTACACCATCAACAGCTACCAATACAAACGTTACCTGGTTAAGTGCTGATAATTCGATTGCAAGCGTTTCAACAAATGGAGTAATAACTGCTAATGGAGTTGGTACAACAACAATAACAGTAACTTCAAGCGATAATACTTCTATATCATCACCAATACAAGTAATCGTTACTAAAATACCTGTTGCTTCTATAACTGTTGATAAAACAGACGTAACCGTTAATGATAAAGGTTCAACGGTATTGGTAACAGCAACAATTCTACCAACAGATGCTAATACAGCGGTCGTTTGGACTTCTGCCGAACCAACCCTTGCAACTGTTGTAGGTGGGTTAATTAAAGGAGTTGCTACAGGATCTACTACGGTTACTGCCGCTTCTGCTGATGATCCAACTATCTTTAAGATAATAAATGTAACCATTACACATGTTGTAACGAATATTCCTGTAACATCTGTTTCAATGGATAAACCTGTTTTGAATTTAGAAGTAGGTCAAACAGGTCAATTGAATGCAAGTGTTATTCCTGCAAATGCTTCAAATACTACCATTACCTATACAAGCAATTCAGCAGCCTTTAGCGTTGATCCTCAATCAGGATTGGTAACAGCAGTATCTGTTGCTACCGGAGGTTTAGTAATTGCAACATCTGCCGATGGTGGTTTTACCGCAACATGTACCGTAAATGTTTCAGCTGTTTCATTAAAAGGAATTGTATTCTCCAGTTCATCCGTTGATTGTCCCGCTACAGGAACGGTTGATTTATCAAGTTCTAGTTTAATCAGCTTCCAACCTTCAGGTATTGCAACTCCAATACTAAACTGGACTCTTTCCGATCCTTCATTAGGTTCAATAACTACCAACGGAGTATTTACTCCAAGTGCAACAAGTGGTACTGAAACGGTAACGGTAACTTCGGGATTAATTACTGCAACTATACAAGTAAATATTACAACAACAGCTGTTCCAGTTTCAACAGTAACAGTATCATCGGCAGTTTCAACGGTTAAATTTAATCAAACGACTACTTCTGGAGTCCTTCAAATGAAAGCTACCATTGCACCTTCTAATGCAACTGAACAAGGTATCAGCTGGTCGTTACAAAAACCAATGGCTGGAGTAAGTATTGATCAAAATGGTCTATTAACCTTTACCAATATTGATGGATTAAGTTCTAATGGCACCGTAACCGTTGTAGCTACAAGTCCTGATGGTGGTAAAAATGGAACGGCACCTATTCAAATAGTGTTCAATTATATTGTTACCTCGGATACTATTTCTACTGCTGCAACAACCATAAATCAAAATTCTACATTGCAAATGGTAGGTTCAACAAAACCGGTAGTAACTCTTACCAATATGCCAATTGTTTGGTCTATATTATCGAGTACTTCAACGGGAGCATCAATATCTTCAACCGGATTATTAACAGCCGGTTCAATCGATGGTACTATAACAGTTGTTGCTACGGTAACAGATGCTAATAATAACAATACGGTATTTACCTCGCAACGTATCATAACTGTTCATACGGTTATAGATGTAACCGATATTACGGTAAATAATGGTGTTTCGACAATGAATCTTCAAAAAGGAGATAGTCCGATAATTGCAGTTAGTTATCTTCCTGCTAATACAGAACAAATCGGAGTTACAATAACATCATCTAATCCTAATATTGTTGCAGTTGATAATTCAACTAATGGTAAAATAATTGCTCAAAATGGAGGAACGGCTACAATCACTATTACTTCGGCTGTTAATCCATTGATCAAAAAAACAATTATTGTTACCGTTGATGAAAAGGTTTCGTCTATAAACTTGTCGAATTCCAACGCTACCATTAATGTTGGAGATTCTACTATCATAACAGCAAGAGTCTTGTCAATTACAGCAACAAATCAAAAATTGCTTTATTCGTTAGATAAAACAAATCTTGCAAAAATAACTTATGGATCGACTATTGATAATTCATCAACATTTGTCCTAAAAGGAGTTGCTGCAGGAACTGTTACCGTTACAATAAGTGCTAATGATAGTTCAAATGTTTCGAATACCATAAGTGTTACCATTGTAAATGTACCGGTTTCGTCCGTAAAAATTGGAACATCAACATCTTCAGATATTGAAATTGGAAAATCTGAAACATTATCTGCAAGTGTAGCTCCAAATAAAGCTACATTCCAAGCTGTACAATGGATAACTTCTGATTCAACAATCCTAAAGGTATCTTCTACCGGTATAATTACCGGTGTTGCTATCGGTTCTGCAAAAATTACGGTTAAATCGATATCCGATCCAAGTAAATTTGATACGTTGACCTTTACCGTTATTTCGCCAATATTAGATACCTATACTTTGGATTCATTAATCGATGCAGGTTCTACTCTTTATGGAACTGCTCATGCTAACCCAACCAAATACAATAAAACGTTAGCCGATCAGCTTGCAACTTATATTATGAATGGAAGTACTGTTTCTGGTGAGGCACAAGGTTCATCTACGTTAACCCAAGCTGATATTGATAAAGCTGCTGCTGACATTCAATTGGCTATGGATAAATTAACAGGTAAAGTCGGATTTAATAATGTTGAAGCTTCTATAATTGTTCTTTATCCAAATCCTGTTATCGACCAATTACAGGTTAAAGGTGAATCAATTCTATCAATTACCGTAATTGATATGAATGGTCAAACAGTTATTACTACTCCAAACACCACTATAGACTTCTCTGGCTTAGCTGCAGGAATTTATAACGTGATTGTTAAAACTTCTACAACTGTAAGTATCCAGTCTGTTGTTAAACAATAGTCGATACTAACCACGATAATGAAGGGGCTATCCATTTGGATAGCCCCTTTTTTTATATATAGGTTTCATCACTACGTGACTTTGATTTACGTTAAGGGTGCGTTCTACAAAGATGTCGTCACTACGTGACGTTGAATAATGTTAATATCTCTTCTAATTAGTAAAAGAAACATAATAGTATCTTTTCCCAGTATATAAACCGATATCCTGTTTTATATCATTAATTGTCTTAATTCTTTATATTTTGAGATTAAATCTATTCAAACCCGTGTAACACGGATAATAAAGCCGAATTATAGGTACAAATCCTACTGCAATGCTATGGTATATTTGTTTTGAACTTAAATACTATAGCAATGAGTACACGAATATCACATAAAGCTGATAAGATTGATCTAATCAGTTTCTCTACGCCCAATATGAAAGCCTTTCATATTACATGGATTTCTTTTTTAGTTTGTTTCTTCGCATGGTTTGCCATTGCCCCTTTAATGGCAGTTGTAAGAGATGAGTTTCATTTAACGAAATCGCAAATTGGAAATATTATTATTGCATCGGTATCGATTACCATTTTTGCACGATTGCTAATCGGTTGGATTTGCGATAAGATTGGACCAAGAATTACCTATACCTTATTACTTCTTGTTTGTTCCATTCCGGTAATGTTCATCGGTCTTGCCCATACTTACGAAGCTTTTTTAATAGCCCGTTTATCAATTGGTGTTATCGGAGCATCGTTTGTTGTTACCCAATACCATACTTCGGCAATGTTTAGTGCTAAGGTTGTAGGTTCGGCAAATGCAATTGTAGGTGGCTGGGGTAATCTTGGTGGTGGTCTTGCTCAAATTATTATGCCACTCATTTTCGCGGGATTTGTGGCATTAGGTTTTACCAGTTCCATCTCGTGGAGATTAAGCATGGTTATTCCCGGTATTGCAATGCTTATAATGGCATTTGTTTATTACACCTTTACCCAAGATACTCCGGAAGGCAATTTTAAAGATATCAGGGAAAAAGGTGGCGAAGGCGTTAAAGCTATAGAACCTGTTAAAGTTTCGGAAGTATTGAAAGACTACAGAGTTTGGATTCTTTTCTTAGTGTATGGTTGCTCGTTTGGCGTTGAAATAACCGTTGATAATATTGCGGCATTATATTTTAAAGATAATTTCGGACTTAGTCTTTCACTTGCCGGTATTATAGCCGGTGGTTTTGGTTTTCTAAACATCTTTGCCCGTGCTTTAGGAGGCATTTTTAGTGATAAGGTAAACCTTAAGCGAGGATTTCGCGGTCGTACGTTTGTATTAGGTATTTGCTTATTCTTTGCCGGAATAGGTATTATCATGTTTTCACAAATGGCTTCTTTGGTATTAGCTATTTTATCGCTTATATTCTTTGCTCTATTTGTTAAAATGGGTAATGGTGCAACATATTCTGTTGTGCCTTTTATCAATAGAAGGGGAGTTGGATTTGTGAGTGGCATTGTAGGTGCAGGAGGCAATGTTGGAGCTATGCTTATGGGCTTTGTGCTTAAAATGGAAGGAACAACCTATCAACAAGGATTATTATTAATAGGTATAGCTGTTTCTTCTATTGCATTATTAGCCTTTTTATTAAAAACGCCTGCTAATTATCTTGATAAATAGTTGAATGAATTTGATTAATCTCTATATCGTTAAAATTGCTACAGAGGTTACATTAACTAGTAGTGTTGAAATACCTTTTTAGATTAGAATGTCTGAATTAAAAACATATAAATCGACCTGTTCATACTGCGGCGTAGGTTGTGGTATTCTTATAAAAAAGGATGCTCACAATCATATTACCGTTGAAGGAGATCTCGATAATCCTGCCAATAAAGGAATGCTCTGTTCGAAAGGCAGGACACTACATTATACTGTTGAAAACAAATCGGACAGGATATTGTATCCCGAGATGCGTCGGAGTCCTTTCGAACCATTAAGCAGGGTAAGTTGGGATGAAGCTCTTGATAGAACTGTGGCTGTGTTTCGCACCTTCATTGATAAATATGGTCCCGACTCTGTTGGTTTCTATGTTTCGGGGCAATTACTGACCGAAGAGTATTATATCGTAAACAAACTTGTAAAAGGTTTTCTAGGTACAAATAACATAGATACTAATTCGCGTTTATGCATGAGTTCGGCAGTTGTAGGGTATAAACTTGCACTTGGCGAAGATTGCGTTCCGGCTTCGTATTCGGATATTGAACTTGCTGATTGTTTTCTAATTGCAGGAGCAAATCCTGCTTGGTGTCATCCAATACTATTTCGAAGAATAGAAGCACAAAAGGAGACTCATCCCGATTGTAAAATTATAGTTGTTGATCCCAGAAAAACACAATCGACCTCAATAGCCGATATTCATTTTCAATTAACTCCAGGCACTGATATTTATTTACATTACGCTATAACCCGTTGTTTGATTGAAGGCGGTTATTGCGATACCGATTTTATTGTCAATCATACCGAAGGATTTGATGGATTAAAAGAAAAAGTCTTTGCTTTAACTATTACTGAATATGCTACTATATGCGATGTGTCGGAAGACGATATCATTCTTGCTGCCTCGTTTATCGGCAAGTCAAAGGGATTTATTTCGATGTGGGCTATGGGATTAAATCAAAGTGTAAAGGGGGTTGATAAAAACCTTTCGCTCATCAATCTATCACTTATTACAGGAAAAATAGGTAAACCGGGTAATGGACCTTTATCGTTAACAGGTCAACCGAATGCAATGGGAGGACGCGAAACGGGTGGTCTTGCAAATATGTTACCTGCTCATCGCGATCTTACAAATGAAGCTGATCGTCTGTGGACTGCAACTTTTTGGGGAAGCAATTCGATCTCCGATCGTGCCGGATTAACAGCTACCGAAATGTTTGAAGCACTTGCTCAAGATAAACTTAAAGCAATATGGATTGTTTGTACCAATCCTATGACAAGCCTTCCAAATGTTCGTATGGCTGAAGAGGCTCTGAAAAAAGCTCGCTTTGTAGTTGTTCAAGATATTTCGCATAATAATACCAGCATTCCATTTGCCGATGTTGTATTACCTGCCGCGGGTTGGGCAGAGAAAGAAGGTACAATGACAAACTCCGATCGACGAATTAGTTTGCTTCAAAAAGCTGTTGATGCTCCCGGAGAGGCTCGCCCGGATGTAGAGATAATTTGTGATTTTGCGAAGAGAATGGGTTTCCCTCATTTTAATTTTAAGAATAATGCTGAGATTTACGCAGAATATGCAAACATGACCACTGGTACCCATGTTGACATCAGCGGATTGAATTACGATTATCTTAAAAAACACGGAACTACGCAATGGCCTTTTCCTAAAGGGAGCACTAAAGGAACGGAGCGGTTATTTACCGATTCATTGTTCTATACAAAACATCAAAGGGCAAATATACTAGCTCCTCTACCTGAAAACGAATCGGAAAAGCCTTCAAAAGACTATCCTTTTATATTAACCACCGGACGTATTCGCGATCAATGGCATACAATGACCAAAACGGGTAAGGTAGAAAGGTTGAACCAACATATAAGACAATCGTTTCTAGAAATCCATCCCGATGATGCTCAACAAAACGGGATCAACGAACATGATATTATAGCTTTACATAGCCGCTATGGAGAAGTACGTTTAAAAGCTAAAATAACCGAAGATATAAAGAAAGGGGTACTATTTGCTCCTATGCATTGGGGACGGAAAGTTACGAACGATTTGGTTCGCATAAACAATGTAACATCGCCTCTTAAAGATGCTCGTTCGAAAGAACCTGATTTTAAATATACCGCTGTAAGGATTACAAAATACATAAAACCTAATGAGATAATTGTTGTAGTTGGTGCAGGTGCAGCAGCTTTTAAACTTGTTAGCCAAATGCGGGAATTAGGATCGAACGACGAAATACATGTGTATTCGGACGAAATGTTTCCTTTCTATAACAGGGTAATGCTGCCCGATTATATAAATGGAACTAAAAAATGGGAACATCTACAAAAAGCTTCGTTAGAAGAAATAGAAGATTTGAATTTGAATATCCATAGCGGACGGCGGATTGTTAAAATAGATAGAAGTACAAAAGAAATAACCGATTCGTTAGGAAGAACATTGATTTACGATACCCTTATACTTGCAACCGGAAGTCAGCCTACCTGGCCGAAAGGTATTGCAAAAAATATACCGGGAGTATATACTGTAAGAAATAAGATTGATGCTGAAAATATTGTAAATAGTATAAAAACAGGCGATACAGTGGTAATTGCAGGAGCAGGTCTGTTGGGTTTGGAGATGGCTGCTGCCTTTTGCGAAATTGGTATAAAAACCTGTATCATCAATCGAGTGTCGAGGCTTATGAATAGGCAACTCGATAAGATTTCGGCTGAGATATTACACGAGATAATAGAAGAACATGGAACGGTTGTTTATTCGAACGACGAAATAGAATCAATTAAAACAACCGAATCAGGTCAACGGGTGTTTTTGAAAAGCGGGCAACGTATAGATAGTAGGATTGTAGTTTTTGCTATTGGTACAACTCCAAATATCGATATTGCAAAGGTGGCAGGGATAAAAGTAGAACGGGGCATTCTTGTAAACGAATATTTACAAACATCAGATAACGATATTTATGCAATTGGCGAAATAGCTCAATATAAAGATACCATGTATGGCATTACCATGGTTGCCGAAGAACAAGCTTCGGTATTAGCACAATATTTAATGGGCGATGTCTCGGCTTGTTTTGAAGGATCGACTTCGATGAATATATTGAAATATCCAGGTATTGAATTATGTTCAATGGGAATTCCGGAAATACCTACTGGTGCAAAGGACTACGAAGAGATCGTTTTTCTTGATCGTAAAGCATGGTACTATAAAAAATGCATTATTCATAACGATAGGTTGGTTGGAGCTATCTTGCTGGGCGACAAAACGGAATTTGTAGAATTTAAAACATTGATCAAAGAAGGAACCGAACTTTCGGAAAAGCGATTAACCTTATTGCGAAACGGTACACCGCCTAAACCTGTAATTGGTGCAATTGTTTGTTCGTGCAATAATGTTGGAAGGGGAAATATAGAAGCTGAGATAAAACGGGGAGTTCACAATTTTACGCTCTTATGTGAACGGACTAATGCCGGTACCGGTTGTGGAAGCTGTAAACCTGAAATTAAAAATATGTTACGTCAAGCTCTTAAAACTATATGATAATGTCGGTGTTTTCGAAATATAAACTTGTAAGAATCTTGGTAAAAGGAGGGGTATTACCTCCACAACGTTTAACCGAGTTGCTGACCATTGCAAAACAAGCAGGTAACGATCATATTCTCTTTGGTTCGCGTCAAGATTTGATGTTTCATATTTCGCAAACGAACGAAAAAGAAATTTCAGAAGTATTGTGTGTTCATAATTTTGCTTTTGTTATTCAATCAGCAAGCGAGAAGCCGTTTCAAAATATAGTATCTTCGTATGTTGCCGCCGATTTGTTACCTGCAACATCATGGCTTAGTTCGGGCGATTATTTAAAGATCTTAGAACAGATTACCGACAATTATACCTTAAAGATAAATATTGCCGACTCAAAACAAACACTTGTTCCACTCTTTTATGGTAATCTTAATTTTGTTACATCGTCGATTAAAGATTATTGGTTCCTCTATCTACGTTTTCCCACCGATTATAAATTACATCGTTGGCCGTATTTGATAGCGGCAGACGAAATTGCAAAGATTGCCCGATGTATTGAAGATGTAACAACGCATTCAGCCGGCATTTCCATTGCCGATATAATTGAAACGGTAAACGAAAAAAACATATTCCATTATAAATCGATTGATGAACAACTGCTATTACCCGAATATCAACAAATAGATTATGAAGGGTTCGGTAGGATGTATGCAAGTAACAAATCGTGGGCTGGATTATTTTGGCGAAATAATAAGTATCCCATTACATTTCTCGAAGATGTGTGCGAATTATGTGCCCGAACCACTATTCCCAAAATATGTATTACTCCTTGGAAATCGTTTATAATAAAAGATATTGAAGAAAAAGATATAATCAACTGGCATTTGCTGTTAGGTAGATATGGCATAACCATGCGTCATTCTGTAATTGAGCTTAACTGGCATATTCCTTTATTAGACAAGTCGGCAATGCGATTGAAACGATATATTGTTAAAAAATTCGATAAACGAGATATTGCTGTTTCCGGGCTTTCGTTCGGTATTAGTAGTAATAGGAATGAATTACCTTTTTGTTCAATTATTATCAAAGAAAAGCGTCTTGTACCAATTCCCTTTATTGGAAGTATTTTTAATAAATACGATATTCTTCATGCTCGAAACTTTAATCCCAATTCAACGGAATATATAAGGTTTGTATCAAATTTCTCGCTTTCGGCCATTCCTGATACTATCGCAACATTAACAAAAAAGTATTACGTGGGTTTATCAATTGGCGAAAGTAAGGAGTTGAAGAATGTTGAGTTAAAAAGGGAGAAACAAACCGAATATTATTGTTCCCAATGTTACACTGTCTATAATCATGAATATGGTGATCCATTTCAAAATATCGATGCCGGCGTGAGTTTCGAGATGTTGCCTGATCACTACAAATGCTCAATTTGTGAAGCTCCGAAATTATCGTTTTTGAAACGGAACTAATATTACTTTTGCATTCATTTAATTCAAATGCAAGTAATTACATAGGATTTGAAGCAAGCCTTATTTCCCCCGATTATTTTATAAGCAATTCCTTACAACATTTGAACCTATTTATAGTGGGATATAAATCATTATTTTCGGCAATTATATTCGGTATATTACTTAAGCTAAAGCCATTGATTCGAACGTAAATTGCAAGAGACATAAGAATTCTTACGTTAAAATTGATGAACGTACGAATTCTTATCATAATAAGGATTAAAAAAAGGGTTATGGCTTCAATAGATATATTCGGAAAGAAAATACTTGTAGTAGGAAATGGGATGACCGGTTTTAGATTTTGTCAAAAGCTCGTCGAAAAATCGCTCAATAAAACATTTACCATTACAGTAATAGGTGAGGAACCTCATGTTGCATACGACAGGGTTCACTTAACCGATTATTACACGGGAACTCCTGTAGAAGATATGATAATGGCTCCCCGTACGTGGTATGAAGAGAATAATATTACCTTAACTACGGGAATTGCTGTTTCAAGCATAAATAAAAGGGAAAAAACGGTAATACTATCTGATAGCACTGAGTTAGGATACGATACTCTTGTACTGGCAACAGGATCGTCAGCTTTTGTACCTCAAATGGAAGGAGTTGATTTGTCGGGCGTTTATGTTTATCGCACGCTTATCGACATAGAAGCAATTAAGGAAGCAATAACTACTGCCAAAACAGGAGCAGTTATCGGCGGCGGCTTATTAGGTTTGGAAGCTGCTAAAGCATTGCTCGACGATGGTATAGAAACAACCGTAATTGAACGTAACCCATGGTTAATGGGGCGTCAGGTTGATGATGCAGGAGGCACGATTTTGAAGTCGAAACTCGAATTACAATCGTTAAAAGTTATTACAGGAGCTATAACAACCAAATTTACCGGCGATCATAAAGTTAGAAAAATACATTTTGATGACGATTCAACGATTGATGTCGATATCATCGTTATATCTGCAGGCATAAAACCTCGCGACGAACTGGCTCGAACAGCAGGATTGGAAGTTGGCAAACCCGGAGGTATTGTTGTCGATTCGAAAATGAGAACCTCAGACGAACACATTTATGCCATAGGCGAATGTGCTTTGGCGAATGGAATGATTTGGGGGTTGGTTGCCCCCTGTTACCAAATGGCTGAGGTGCTGGTTGATCAAATGGATGGTAAAGAAGCCGATTTCGAAGGATCGGATATGTCGACAAAGTTAAAGCTGATTGGAACTGAAGTAGCAAGCTTTGGCGATGCAACCGGAAGTACTCCGGGAAGTATACCTTTAGTATTAAACAATGTTTTTGGTGGAATATACAAACGATTGAATGTATCGAGCGATGGAACTATTTTATTAGGTGGTATACTTGTTGGCGATGCATCGGATTACCATATACTTCATCAAACATTTAAAAATAAGATTGCCTTACCTAAAAATCCGGAATCGATGTTGTATGGTAAAGAAAATGGAGGGGGCTTTACCTTTTCGGCACTCGATTTACCCGACGATGCAATTATCTGTTCATGCGAAAGTGTTTCGAAAGGAGCTGTTTGTTCTGCACTGAAAGAACATAACATCAGTTCGTTGGCCGACATTAAAAAACACACAAAAGCCGGTACCGGATGCGGTGGATGCAATCCGATGAACGATGAGATTTTAACTGCGTATCTTAAATCGAAAGGTTCAATTGTAAAGAAAGTTGTATGCGAACATTTTGCTTATACCCGTCAAGAATTATACGACATTATTAAAATTGAAGGAATAAAAACATTTCCCGGTTTAATAAAGGCACATGGTAAAGGTCGTGGTTGTGAAATTTGCAAACCGGTTGTTGCATCGTTGTTTGCAAGTATATGGAACGAGCCTATTGTTAAGCATACAATGATTCAAGATACCAACGATCGCTTTCTGGCAAATATTCAAAGGGGAGGATCTTATTCAATTGTTCCACGAATTCCGGGAGGCGAAATTAATCCGCAAAAATTACAAATCATCGGACAAGTTGGTGAGAAGTATAATCTTTATACAAAGATTACTGGAGGTCAACGTATCGATATGTTCGGAGCACGTGTAGACCAACTACCCGAAATATGGGAAGAACTGATAAATGCCGGTTTTGAAAGCGGTCACGCCTATGGCAAATCGTTACGTACGGTCAAAAGTTGTGTCGGATCAACCTGGTGCCGTTTTGGATTAAACGATTCGGTATCGTTTGCCATTGAAATAGAAGAACGTTATAAAGGTCTACGGGCACCGCACAAATTAAAAGGAGGAGTATCGGGATGCATTCGCGAATGTGCTGAAGCCCGAGGTAAAGATTTTGGTATTATTGCCACCAGTAAAGGTTGGAATCTCTATGTCTGTGGAAATGGAGGGGCTAATCCTGCACATGCAGTAACATTAGCCGAGAACATCGATTCAAAAACATGCATCGCCTTTCTCGATCGATTTTTAATGTATTATATCAAGACAGCTGGACCATTAACAAGAACATCAAAATGGCTGGCAGGTTTGGAAGGAGGCATTGAACATTTGAAAGATGTGGTAATAAACGATTGTTTAGGAATGGCACAACAATTTGAAGACGAAATGCAACACTTTGTCGATACTTACAAATGCGAATGGAAAGAGGTGGTCGATAATCCTGAATTACGAAGTACATTCAAAGCCTTTGCAAATACTGACGAACCCGATTCAACAATTGAATTTGTGCCGATGCGTGATCAAAAAACACCTCCGCTATGGGATTAGAAATTACAACTATTATACAACGAAATCATGGAAGCAACAATTAAAGAATGGTTCAAAACAGCAGCTCTATCACAATTTAACGATAATGGAGGAACAGCAATCTTATATAAGGGTAAACAAATAGCAGTATTCCATTTTAATGATACCGACGAATGGTTTGCATCACAAAATATGTGTCCCCACAAAATGGAAATGGTGCTTTCAAGAGGATTGATAGGAGATAAGAACGGAGAACCGAAGATTGCTTGTCCGTTGCATAAAAATTCATTCTCGCTTAAAACCGGACAATGCCTTACCACAAGAGAGTTGAACATTGAAGTTTATCCGGTTAAAATTATCGATGGATATGTTTATGTTGGCATTCCTGATTCCTTGTATTAGCTTTCTTTGCTCGAAATAGACGTTAGATGCAAGGATTTATTCCGGAACAAGTCCAAACGATTATTGCATTTCTAGATATTTAATATATCTTTATAGAAATGAATTATTAATAAAAAAGATCATTATGAACTGTAAGATTCCGGACTAATAGAAAAAGAAGGTTATAAGGTTTCAATACATTCCATTAAAACAATTAAAAACAAAAGCATGAAAATAGGATTTGTCGGATTAGGAAAAATGGGAGCGAACATGGTTCAGCGTATTATATTAAAAGGTCACGAAGTAGTAGTGTACGATATGAATGCGGCTTCGGTAGCATCGGTTCAAGAAAAAGGAGCAGTCGCTGCAAACAACTTGATTGATATAGTGTCGAAACTACCCGAACGAAAAGTTGTGTGGCTTATGGTTCCGGCAGGTAAACCAGTTGACGAGAGCATCGACGTACTATTAAGTATACTCCATAAAGATGATATCATTATTGATGGAGGTAACTCCAATTGGAAAGAAACAATTGAGAGAAGTAAAAAAACTGCACGATTTGGTGTTCATTATGTTGACTGTGGTACAAGTGGTGGTTTGTGGGGGTTGCAAAACGGCTATTGTTTGATGTATGGTGGCGATAAAGATGCTTCTTCATATATAGAACCGATATTCTCGGCATTGACCGAAGCTAATGGTCATATGTATTGTGGCAAATCGGGAAGCGGACATTTTACCAAAATGATTCACAATGGGATAGAATATGGCATGATGCAATCGTATGCCGAAGGTTTTGAAATACTCGAAAAATCGGATTTCGACATTGATCTTAAGAAAACTGCCGACTTATGGATGCAAGGCAGTGTGGTTCGCAGCTGGTTGCTTGAACTGATTGGTAATGCCCTTGAAGCAGATCCAAATCTTGAAGGACTAAAACCTTACGTTGCCGATAGTGGCGAAGCACGATGGACTGTTCAAGCAGCAATAGACCTCGATGTGCCTGCTCCTGTAATTACATCATCGTTATTCTCCCGATTTGCTTCGCGTAACGACAATTCGTTTGGAATGAAATTGGTTGCCGCTATGCGAAATCAGTTTGGTGGACACGCAGTGAAAAAATAATTATGATGTGGCAATCTGAGAATGAATGACGTTGTGTAGGTTCTTTAAAGTCTAAAGGTCTTTATTCCTAATTAATGGGCAGAGTCTGAAATATTGAAGTATAAAGTATTCAATGTTGTAAAAGGCGGTGCTTGAGACGTTGCGTGCAACGTCTCTACAGAGCGGAATACCATATTATTATCCTAATTATTACAATGCAATAGTATCAAAATTAAAGAGAACGAAGAACCATGAAACCGGATAACCATATATTTGTCATCTTTGGAGCTTCAGGCGATTTAACCTGGAGGAAACTGATACCTGCAATTTATGAATTGCAACAACAAGAAATGCTGCCCGAAAGATTTGCTGTGTTGGGTGTTGGACGAAGTGCTATTTCAGAAGAAGCATTTCGTACAAAGATGGGCGAAGGTATTAATGAATTTGCCGATACCGTTTTTATCAATGAATCCGACATTACAGCATTTTTACAAAAGCTCCATTACGTATCAATCGATACAGCAAAACTAGAAGGGTATCAAACCTTCAAGAAAATGCTTTTAGCTTTGGATAAAGACTATCAAACAGAAGGTAATGTTATTTATTATTTATCGACTCCGCCATCGCTTTACGCTGTAATTGCAGAGAATTTGGGCAAACTAGATTTATGCAAACAAAACACCCAGACGGGATGGAAACGATTAATTGTTGAAAAACCATTTGGGTACGATCTTGAAACAGCACAAAATCTGAACAAACAATTACTCGAAACGTTTACCGAATCGCAACTGTATCGTATCGATCATTATCTGGGCAAAGAAACAGCACAAAACATCTTAGTAACCCGATTTTTCAATAGTATTTTCGAACCTTTATGGAATAGGAATTATATCGATAGGGTTGAAATAACCTCTGCCGAAAGTGTTGGTGTTGAAGGACGCGGAGGCTATTACGATAATGCTGGAGCCTTGCGCGATATGTTGCAAAATCATCTTCTTCAATTGGTGGCACTCACGGCAATGGAGCCACCAACCGAGTTTTCGTCGCAATCGATCCGCAACGAAGTGTTAAAGGTATTTCAATCGTTACGCCCCCTTTCGGTCGAAGATATTGCTTATAATGTAATTCGCGGACAATATACCGATTCGAAAATAAAAGGTGAAAGAATTCCAGGATACATTCAAGAAGAAGGTGTTCCGAAAAATTCAAGAACAGAAACCTTTGTAGCAATGAAGTTTTATATCGACAATTGGCGTTGGGGTGGTGTACCGTTTTACATAAGAACAGGCAAAAAACTTCCGACACGGGTTACCGAAATAACAGTACATTTCAAGCCGACACCTCATCCCCATTTATTGAAAATGTCAGAAGATAATGGTACACAGGGAATGCTGGTTATTCGTATTCAACCCGATGAAGGCATTTTATTGAAATTCGGGATGAAAGAACCTGGTGCGGGATTTAATGTACAACAAGCCAATATGGATTTCCGCTATTCACAACTATCCGATATCCATCTGCCCAGTTCATACGAACGTTTGATACACGATTGTATGATAGGCGATGCTTCATTATTTACCCGTGGCGATGCTGTGGAAGCAGCATGGGAGTTTGTCAGTCCGATACTCGATGCATGGAAAAATAATCCGGCAATAAAACTATACGGTTATCCTGCCGGATCATGGGGTCCGGCATCTGTCGACCAGCTTATTGATGGTAATGCACAATGGCGATACCCCTGTAAAAACCTTGCAGACGACGGATTGTATTGTGAATTGTAGTATTAGTTAAAAGTTAAAAGTTAAAAGATAAAAGATGCATTTTGATAAGGATTATATTCTGGTAGAAGGCTCAGTAGAGACGTTGCACGCAACGTCTCATGTACTACCAATCATAGCAATGAATCCAACACGATTATTGCACACCACTTCACAAGCACTGCCAAGTAGATCATATGCAACGTCACAAGCACTGCCAATCACAGCATTGAATCTTATGTTTCGCCATAGTAAGTCAATGTAAAAATTCCAAAACAATAAAAAGGAATAAACCGATGAATAAGCATATTTTCGCTTCTACCGATGAAATTTCATCATACATAACAGCAAAAATAAAATCGCTGTTACAGTCGAGTATTGGAATTATAACAATAGCCTTATCGGGAGGAAATACGCCGAAGAAACTATTTCACTATTTGAAAGATCATCATGAAGAAATAGAATGGGAACGCATCCATTTTTATTGGGTCGATGAACGATGTGTTTTATTAGAAAGTTCGGAAAGCAATGCAGGTGAAGCAAAACGAATACTCTTTGATTTTCTTCCATCAGCAAAGCTTTTTTATATAGAAGGAACAAATAATCCGATATTAGAGGCATCTCGAATGTCAAGATTACTTGATTCATTGATTATGAAACAAAATAATATCCCACAATTCGACCTCATTCTTTTAGGAATGGGAGACGATGGACATACAGCATCGATTTTTCCTAATGCAATGTCATTACTTGTAGATACATCCTATTATGCCGTTTCGATTCATCCCGAAACCAAACAACAAAGAATAACACTTACCGGAACAATACTAAATAATGCTAAAAATATTATATTTGTTGTTACCGGTGCTGAAAAAACAATGGTATTACAAGAGATATTACAGAATAACGGTAATTGGAAATCATATCCGGCGTCTTATATACATCCTGTAGGAACATTAGAGTGGGTACTCGATAAAGCCGCGTTTGGAGCAGAGGATAATAGCTAGTATTGGGCTGAAATGTTTCGTTAAAAGTAGGAATAATGATAATCACATTGATAAAACTATTCTAAAATGTCGCATGATATACATGGCAGGAGTTTTAAGAAGTTGCGAGTTAGTTTAACTCACGAATGTAACTATCATTGCCTATATTGCTCTGAAGACGAATCGGATGCAGAGAAACAAACAAACAAACTACAACAAAAACAGATGCAGATAGGCAAAGCATTATCTACCGATGAATTACTGCAATTAATAAAAAAACTACATACAGAGTTACAACTCGAAACGGTACGATTAACCGGAGGAGAACCGATGCTTCATCCCGATATTATTTCAATAGTATCGGCAGTAAAACAGATGGGAATTAAAACAATAGCCCTTACCACTAACGGACATTATTTCTTTACGAAAGCAGAGCAATTACGAAAGGCGGGTTTGGATTCGGTAAATGTATCGCTCGATGCTATTGATGCCGATATATTTAAACAAATGAGCAGACATGCAGGTTTACCTAATGTGATAAAATCGATAGATGCAGCAATTGAACAAGGATTATCGGTTAAAATAAATTCAGTTATACTTAAAGGGCAAAACAGTAATCAAATACGTCCTTTATTGGAATTTGCAATGCAACGGAACATCGTAATACGTTATATCGAACTCATGGCAATGGGACCATTGCATAACACTCAAAAAGAACTGCTATTCACCATGAATGACATTTTAGAGGATATAACGGAAAAATACGATATAGAATCATCGGAGCACGAAACAAATGCAACGGCAAAGTATTGGAATATCAATGGTAAAAAGGCTTTTGGAATAATTGCAAATACATCGGTACCTTTTTGTGAAGAGTGTAACCGTTTACGAATAGATAGTTTTGGGAATGTCTACGGATGTTTAAGTAACCTACGGGCAATACCGTTGCACAATACAATAAAAGGACGTGAACTAACCGAAGCATTAACGCATGCAATGAACGATAAACAAACAATTCATTTTATTGGGAATAACAAAACAATGCAATCTATAGGAGGTTGAAAAATGGAAACAATAACAATAAATATAGTATTCTTTGGAGTATTAAAAGCTTTTTACGGTGAGAAACAAACCTTGGAAGTACCATTCGGAAGTACCATTAATGATGTGATACAAGTATTAATGAAAATAAAGCCTGAGGCGAAAGATATATTGGAGTCCTGTCA
>Ga0265338_10000449_pt1 | contig 73385 bp, 70 predicted proteins | sample 42126metaG_FD_193579 | JGI IMG/M metagenome (GOLD analysis project Ga0265338, IMG submission 193579) | Rhizosphere microbial communities from Carex aquatilis grown in University of Washington, Seatle, WA, United States - 4-21-26 metaG | ecosystem: Host-associated > Plants > Roots > Rhizosphere...
CTTCCCGGCTCTGCCGTGTCTGCCACCAGCCCTCCACGCAGGGCCGCGGCTGCCATGCCGGCCCGCCCGCTGCCGGTGTTTCGATGACCTTGGCGGTTTCGGCGGCGCTGTCGCAGACCGCGGCCGTCATCGGCGCTCCCCGCCGGGCGCTGAGCTGCCGAACAGCGCCGCCAGTACCTCGGGTCGGTAGCCGGGCGCCGGCGGAGCCGGCGGCCTCGCCTGCCCGGCGCGCTGCCGCTCGTGATGGGCCAGGACGTGGGCTATGACCTCGTCCGGGGCAGCCGCAGTGTAAATCTCGGTGGTGGTGATGTGGGCGTGCCCGAGGACCCATTGCACGTCGGCGAGGGTCAGGTGCGGGTCGCGGACCATTCTTTTGGCGGCGCTGTGCCGCAGGTCATGCAACGTCCAGTTCGCGCCGAGCAGCCGGTTGACCCGGGTGAACACCATCCGGGCCGCGTCATAGGTCAGCGGCCTGAACGGGCGGCGCAGCGTCCACCACACCGGCTCCTCCGGTCCCCGCGGAGCCAGGTCCAGCATCTCCTGCTGGTAGAGGCGCAGCCAGACGAACGCGTCCGCCGAGGCGGGCAGGTGCTGCAGAGCCCGGCTGCCCTTGCGGATCACGCCGATCGTCTGCTCCTCAGGGGCGACTAGGCCCTGATGAGGGCCCAGCAGCTCGGAGGCACGAGCGCCGGTGGAGATGTAGAACGCCGATCAGTGCCCGGTCCCGGTTGCAGGCCAGCCCGGCGAACAGATCGCTGAACGCCTGGTCTGGGATGCTCCGCGGTGCCGGCTTGGGCTCTTTCGGCTGGTAGGCGGCCCGCCGCGCGGGCTGCCGGAACGGCCGCATGGGGTTATGGTGGGCATTCAGCTGCCCGTCCTCCGCGCCCTTGGCCTGCGGGAACGGGTTGACCAGGGGCCTGCCGTGCATCTCCCGGTGGTACTCGTAAAACGACCGGATCACCGCGCGGGCGTGCCGGCGGGTCCGGGCCGCGTAGTTCTCGCCCGGTGCCGCCTTGCCGGTGACCGGGTTCACCGAGCCCGGAGCCGGAGCGTCGGGACGGCGGTGCCGCGCCGGCTTCCTGACGGTCTTCAGCCACAACGCCATGCAACCGGGAAACGACCAGGACCGGAGGATAACCCGTAACTGCCTTCGGTTATGAGCGATGCAGAGAAACTATTGCCTGCCGGGCTTCGCCCGAATGAAACCCAGTCCGCAGGAAAAGCTCGCGATCCCCCAGCCAGGAAGTAACAAAATCCAAGGCGTCCGCCCACCCGGCGGCTACTTGTCTCCGCAGTGCAGCAACCGCGACTAGTTCGCTTCCATGCGCCTCGATATGCACTTCCGGTGAACGACCGTCACGCAAGGGAATATCTTCCGTATCGACGATATCGAAGCGCGCCTGAGTATATTGATCATCAATTCTCCGGAACGCCCGCATGATGCTGGTCAGATACTTCACATCCGCATCGGAGAGCCCGTAAGCAGAAAGACGATCTGGCGGCATGTTGGGGAGTTCAAAGGTCAACTGGCCAACCACAGCGAACTGCGCTGGTTCGATCGTCATCGAGTCACTCATGTCGCCCTACACACTATCGGAGTCCTTCGAAGTAGTCATGGCCTTCTTTTGGCGTCAGCACGGTCCCGCCACCGCCGTCTTCTATTATCACCGCCTGCTTTGCAGGGTCCCAGTAGCCGACGCGACCGCCGGAAAGATACCTGGTTTCGACTCCGGGGACCTCGCCGTCAAGCACCTGGTGCACATAGCCAGGAAGGTCTTGCGGGCTAACCCCGCTAACGTAGTGGGTTCCATCTCCCGCTTGCGCCCTCTCGGCAGCGTGATCTGCAATGCTATTGGCAATCCTTTCTCCTTCCGTGCAGTTGTGGACGAGGACCGCGGTTGCGGCAACCGCTACGTAGAAGTCGTGGTCGTTGTTGCCGGGGACGGTGAGGTCCCACATCCACCCGTCGTGGACAGCCGGGGCCGATCCGCCGACCACCACGGCCGGCTGGCCGTCCGGCGTTTTAAGATGCATGCCCGGTTTAAGGTGTTTTGCCGGAATCCAGCCGTAGTGATGATAAGGGTCCCAGAACAGATGGCTGGCGGTGGTATGGATGACCTCGATGCCGTGGCTGGTCTTGACGGTGAGGTCGTAGAGGTCGGTGTCGTGGTGGACCTCGACGGCGGTGACCGTCTCGGGCTGGTCCTTGCCGGTGCGGGTGTCGCTGGCGAGGACTTTGTCGCCGGGCTTGAGGGAGGAGATGGGCGCTGCCTGCCCGGCGGCGAGCAGCACCCGGGTCCCGGCGGTAAAGCTCATTTTGCAGCTAGCCGCCAGCTCCTCCGTGATCTTGTCCGCGAAGCTGCTGCCCTTGGCGGCGGCGGACGCCTCGCCGGTGCCCAGGAGGAACTGGCCGATGGTCCCGGCGATGTACCCGAAGTTGTAGCTGGTGGTGCTGTTGCTGATCCCGATCTTGACGAGGGCGGAGTCGTACAGCTGGGAGTCTGACGGCAGGGCGAGCAGATGCTGGATGCACGCGTCAGGGTTGAGCACCGAGCACCCGTCGCCCAGGCTCACCACCGAGCCGGTCACCCCGGCCTCGTACTCCTTCAGCGTGCCCAGGATCCCGCCCGGCCCCTTCACGCCGTTGGACGGCCCGGCGCCGAGCCAGCCCGTGACCTTGCCCAGCGCGCAGCCGAACAGCCCGCCGCAGCCTCCGCCGGCGGCCTGCTGGGCGGCGGCGGGAGTGGCTGCGCGTTTCTGGGCGGTCGCGGCGTCGCGTTTCTGGGCGGCGTCCTGGACGGCGGTGTACTGCTTCTTGACGACGGCCATGGCCTGGTTGGCCAGGGCGGGGCTGTAGCGGGAGCCGCTGGTGGTGGGGGTGCCGCTGGCGTTCACCGTGCCGCCGGCCGCGCGGTACACGGCCGTCATGCAGGTGCCCAGGGCCGCCATGTTGTTCCCGGCGCAGTAGGTGGGGATCTTCGCTGCGGCGGCCTTCGCGGCAGCGGCCTTCGCGGCAGCGGCCTTCGCGGCAGCAGCCTTCGCCGCAGCGGCCTTCGCGGCAGCGGCCTTCGCGGCAGCGGCCTTGGCCGCAGCAGCCTTGGCGGCGGCGGCGTTGTACGCGGCCGCGGCGGCGGCAGACTTGACAAGCCCGGCGGCGATCGTGCTGTTGTTGATGCCGGCGCCGCACAGGTCGACCGGGCAGTGCCCGGTCGGGTCGATGCCGGTCAGGGGGTCGTCGGCGGCGTAGGCGAACGGGTCGCCCGCAGCCGGGTCCGGGTCCGGGGACACCTGGACGGTGTCGGCGCTGGTGAAGTCGCCGGCCCCCGGGCTGTACCAGCGGGCGCCCATCAGGTTCTTGCCGCTGGCCGGGTCGGCCCAGGCAGACTGGTAGCCCAGCATGCCGGTCATGAACCCGCTGGTAGCGGTGAGGCTGCCCCATGGGTCGTAGGCCTTTGACCCGGCCAGGGCGGTGCCGGCCGCAGTGAACTGCCCCGCCTGGTTGCGGTGGATGTCGGTCAGGGCCAGCGCACCGCCGGTCCCGCCGCCGGGCGCGCCGGTCGCGGCCAGCACGCTGCCGGCCGGGTCCCACACGTAAGCGCTGGTCCCGTCGGACGCGATCGTCCCGCTCGCGCCGACATAGGAGAACTGGTACCCGCTGCCTCCCGCGGCGGGGGTGTCGCCGGTCAGCCGACCCAGCGCGTCGTAGGCGTACGCCCGGGTCCCCGCGCTGGCCTGGTCGCCGTAGGCGTCGAACGCCACCGCCAGGGTGCCCGACGGAGACGACTCCGAGGACGGCGTGCCCCGGGCGGTGTACGTGTAGCTGCCGGCGGGGTCGCTGGTGAGCTGGTCCCGGGCGTCGTAGGTGTAAGCCTTCGAGCCGTTCTGGGTCAGGTTCCCGTTGCCGTCATAGGCGTACTGGGTTGTGGTGGTGCCGTTGTTCCACGAGGCCAGCCGCCCCGCCTCGTCGTAGGTGTACGTGCTGGACGCCGGCCCGGCCAGGCCCGTGGTCGTCTCGGACGTGAGCAGCCCGTCCGCGTTGTACCCGTAACCGATCGAGGCGACAGTAGTCCCGGAAGAGGTCTTCAACGTGTCGGAGGTAAGCCGGCGCATGCCGTCATAACCGAACGACTGCGTGTCCTTTCCGCTCCCGTTGGAGATGCCGGTCACCAGCGAGTCAGCGTTGTAGGAGTACGTCGCGGTGGTCCCGGTCGCCGGGTCGGCCAGCGTCGCCAGGCGGTCCGCGCTGTCGTAGGTGTAGCCGGTGGTGCCGGCCGCGTCCGCGACCGAGGTCGTCAGCCCGTCCCCGTTGTAGGCGTACGACGTCGACCCGGCCGACCCTGAGGCGGTCTTCACCTGGCCGCGGTCGTTATAGGTGAACGACTCGCTCGTCGCGTTCGACCCGCTGCCCAGCGTGTTGCTGGTCGACGCCGACGTCAGGTCACCCGCCAGGTCGTAGCCGAACGTCCTCGTGGGCGTGGCCGCGTCGGCGCCGGAGCCGGACTGGCCGGTCAGCTCGCCCACGTTGTTGTAAGTGCTGGTGAGCGTGACGCCGCCGGGCTCGGTCAGCGTCACCGGGCTGCCGTCCGCGTTGTAAGCGGTGGTGAACGTCGAGTTGGCAGCGCTGCTGTACTGCGTGGTGGACGGCTCCACCCGCGACTCCGGCAGCCCCCACGAGTTGTAGGTGTACTGCCACGGCTGGCCGTTCCCGTCGGTGTACAGCGTCCGGTGCCCGTTCAGGTCGTACCCGAAGGAGGTAGTGACCGCCGACGAACTCGTCACCGGCTGGACCTCCGCCGTCACCATCCCCGTCGGGTCAAAGGTGAACGTGCTCGGGTTACCCAAGGCGTCGGTCGCCGACAGTTCGTCGCCTTCCCCGTCGTACGCGGCCGACGTGGCGGCCAGTACCGTCCCCGACGCGTTCAGCTGTTGCACCGAGACCGGGTTGCCCGCACCGTCATACCCCGTCGCCGTCGCGGTCCCGTCCGGGAAGGTGACCTTAGTCTCCTGGCCGAGCGAGTTGTAGGCGTACGAGGTGGTGTTGCTCGCCCCGTCGGTGACGGCGGTCCGCTCCCCGGCCTCGTCGTAGGAGTAAGCGGCGGTCACCCCGTCCGGGCTGGCCACCTGGGACAGGAAACCGCCGGCGTTGTCGTCGTAGGTGTAGCTGGTGGTGTAGGGGGCGGTCCCGGAGCCGGTGTAACGCTCGAGCTGGGTGGCGGTGAGCTTACGTCCCACGTAGTCCCAGGTGGCCTGGGCCTGGGCGCCGGTCGGGCCGGTGACCGACAGGGGTTCACCCTTGGCGTCGTAGGCGGTGGTGGTGACGCTGTTGTCCGGTGCGGTCGCGGTGACCTGGTCACCGAGCTGGTCGTAGCCGTACCTGGTGATGTTGCCGAGCGCGTCGGTTTCCGAGGTGACCAGGCCGTTGCCGTCGTAAACGGTGGTGCTGACCGCGGTAATAGGTGAGCCGCCCGGCGGGGTGTACGGGGGCAGGGTCTGGGCGACCGGCCGGCCGTCGGCGTCGTAGCCGCTGGTGGTGACGTTGCCGTTGGCGTCCTCCGTCTCGGTGGCTTCGCCGAACGTGTTGTAGCCGGTCATGGTCACCGGCCGGGCGGTGACCACCGGGCTGCCGTAGGCCTGGGCGGTGACCGGCGGGTCGGTGGTGACCGCGGGCAGGCCGTCCTCGTCGTAGGAGTAGTTGGTGACCGCGCCGTCCGGGTCCGTCATGGAGGTGGGCAGGCCTCGCTGGTCCCGCGTCCACTTCGTCGTCAGCGCGTTCGTCGTGACGTCGGCGCCGCTCTGCCCGAGCCCATACAGCGCGGACACCTGGCCAGCCGACAGGGCACGCGGGTACACCTGGACGTCGGTGACCTGCCCGTCGAACCAGCCACCGGCCGAGCCGTCCCACTTGGCGCGGCCGATGACCAGCGGGCCGTGCGCGGCGACCGGCGAGGAGTCCGTGCCGGTGCCCGAGGCGGCGCCGTTGACGTACAGGGTCATGGTGCCGGTGTTCGCGTCGTAGGTTCCGGTCAGGAGCGTCCAGGTTCCGGTGACGGCCGGGGCAGCGGAGAAGGCGTTAGCGTTGCTTGGGTTAGCGGTATCGGTAAGCGGCCTCATGAAGTCCCAGGTCCCTGAGCCCGGGTAGTACTTGAGGTAGAACCCCGCGTCGGTGCCCGCGTCCTGGGAGACCGCGGTCTGGTCATTGCTGGTGTTGCCGGCCAGGTTCACCCACGCCGACACCGTGAACGATCCCGTGGTGTCCACGACCGGGCCACTGGTGGCGACCTGGCTCCCCGCAGTGCCGGAGAAGGTGGCCGCGCCGCTGCCCCAGGTCACCCCGGACGCCGTGGCCGGCTGCCCGCCGCTGACCGAGTCCGGCACCGCCGTGCCGGACGACTGCGACAGGCTGTACCACGCCGACGGGCCGCCCGCGCCGGGGTCGGTCACCGACTGCGACAGCACGTTCCCCGCCGGGTCATAGGTGTAGGACGTGGCCTGCGAGGCCCCGTCCGGGCCGGTTCTGGTGACGCTGGCCTGCTGGTCGTCGGGGGTGTAGGTGACGGTGGTGGTGCGGTCCAAGCCGTCGGGGTCGGTGACCTGCCCGGTGGTCCGCCCGGCTGCGTCGACGGTGTAGGTGGTGTCGGTCACCCAGTTGTTCGTCCACCGCTCGATCAGGTTGCCCGCGCCGTCGTAGGAGTTCGCCTCGCTGGTGTAGCTCACCGACCCGCCGACGTTGAACTCCTGGACGCCGTCCAGCAGCCCGTTGTCGGTGTACCAGTAGTCGGTGTCCTGGCCCCGCGCGTCGGTCACCACCGCCAGCCGGCCGGCCGGGTCGTACTCGCGGGACTCCTCTGGCAGCGGGGCGGCCGGCTGGGAGCCGGGCGGGGACCCGGTGTAGTTCGCCAGCGTGGTGGTCAGCAGGTGACCGTCACCGTCGTAGGTGAACTGGGTGAGGTTGCCGTCCGGGTCCGTCTGCGAGGCCCGGTTCCCGAACGAGTCGTAGGTGTAAGTCGTCTTAGCCCCGGCCGGGTCGGTCTGCGACACCAGCTGGTCGTAGCCGTTGTAGGTGCGGGTCGCGGCGCGCGGGGAGTCTCCGCCGGTCAGGTCGGTGACCGTCTGGGCGGTGACGTCCCCGTCGGGGTTGTAGACGGTTGTGGTCTGCGCGGTGTGCACCGCGCCGGTCACCCGGTCGGTGACCGCGGGGCTGGCCTGAGTGGCCAGGTTGCCGTTGACGTCGTAGGCGTAGGTGGTGGTCAGGCCGCCCGGGTAGGTGTCGGAGTAGACGACCTGGCTGGCCTTGCGGCCGAGCCCGTCGTAGCTGTACACGGTCCGCTGCCCGTCGGGGGTGGTGACCTGCGCGACGTCCCCGTCGGCGTAGTACAAGGTGGTGGTGACCGCGCCGCCCGGGGTGGTGACCTGATAGGGCAGCCCCTTCGGCGGCACCGCGCCCTGGTAGCCGCCGGCGCTGGTGCCGCTGGTGTAGGCATTGCTGGTGGTCCGGCCGGACGGGTAGCCCGCCACCGGCGGGGAGGTGACCGCGGTCAGGTCGCCCAGGGAATCGTAGGTGTTGCGCGTCTGGTAGGTCGTGTCGGTGGACGACGCCGACCGGCCGTCGGCGTAGGTCAGCACCATGTCATTGCGCGGGTCCGGGGTGAGCTGGGTCGAGGTGTCGTCGGGGTAGTAGGTCCAGTAGGAGGTCGAGCACTGGCCGGTGGTCATGTCCTGGCAGGTGGTCTGCGACACCATGTTGCCGCGCGGGTCGCGCCCGGTCTGGGTGATGTTTCCGTCGGGGTCGCTGACCGAGGCCTGGAACCCGGCGGTGTCGTAGGCGTAGCCGGTGATGCCGCCCTCGGCGTTGACCGACGACAGCTCCCGGCCCCCGTTGACGAGGTCGTAGATCCAGTTCAGGGTGTTGCCGCCGGGGTCGGTGACATTGTCGACCTGGTCCGGGAGCAGCCCGGCGGCGTACGGCACGGTCTTCCACTGGCCGCTGACCTGTGCGGCCGACAGCTGGTAGGGGTACCAGGCCAGTTCGGCGAGGTCACCGCTGAACCAGCGGTTGGCCACCGTGGAGGAGGCCAGGTCGGGCCAGAAGCCCCCGGCGAAGCCGGCGCCGGCCGCGGCATAGGTCCACGGCTCGGTGGCGACGCTGCCGGAGATCGTCGCCTGCAGCGCTCCGTCGACGTACAGCGCCTGGGTGCTTGACCCGGCGGCGAGGACCGCGTAGTGCCAGTTGCCGTCGTTGACCGCTGCCGTCGAGACCGCGGTGGTGTAGTTGCCGTCGTAGAGCTCGCCGTTGAGCTTGCCGTCCTTGCCGATGTACAGCACCGGGTCATATTGCGAGGGCGCCGAGCCGGTGACCGGGCCGGTTTCCTCGCTGAAGAGCACCTCGCTGGTGCCGGTGGTCTTGAACCACAGGCCGACGGTGCCGGGCCCGCCCGACGCGGTGTCGTCGGACGGTGTGCCCAGGTAGTCGTCGTGCCCGTCGAACCCGGCGACCGGCTGGTCGGTGAACGGCCCGCCGGACACCCCCTCGGTCACGCCGTAGTACGTCGCTGTGTTGCACGGCCAGCAGTAGTAAGATCCGTAGACCGTGTCGTAGGCATCGGAGGCCCCGGTGTCGTTCAGCCGGTAGTAGTCATTGGGCTTGGCGGCGAGGACCGACGCCTCCCACCCCTGGCTGGACCCCTTGGCCGTGGGCGGGCTGACCTGCCAGGTGCCGCCGTTGCTGTCGGTGTCGGTGGTGACCCGGCTGGTCAGCGGGTCGTAGCTGACCTGGGCGTAGACGCTGCCCGAAGGCCGGGTCAGCTTGCTCAGCAGCGCTGGCTGGCGGGTCCCGGCCGTGTACATGGCCTGTACCTCGGCCGGGGTCACCTGCCGGGTCCAGATCGCCGCGTCGGAGATATCGCCGACGAAGCCGGAGGCGTAGCCGGTGCTGCTGCCCGGGTTGTAGTGCGGCTCGTCGGGCCAGGCGCCGCCGAGGTAGCCCGATCCGACGAAGCTGTTGGTCTGCGCCTGGCTGACGAAGCCCTTGGACAGCGTGCCGACCTGCACCCCGTCGAGGTACAGCCACTCGCCGCTGTTGGTGCCGGCCAGCACCGCGTTGTGCCACTGGCCGTTGTTGACCGCTGAGGGGGAGGTCATGACGTCGGACGCGTTGCCGTCCCAGAACGCGCCGACCAGTTTCCCGTCGCTGCCGACGTAGAGCTCCGGGCTGAAGCTCCCGGTGGTGGTGCCGGCGGGGGCGGCGGCGGATGATGACCAGAGCACGCCGCCCGCGGCGCTCGTCTTGAACCACAGGGAGATGGTCTGGTAGCTCGCCGCCGAGACCAGGTTCGCCGGCAGCGTGACGTACGACGACCCGGTGAAGGTCGCTGCCTTCGCCGCCGAGCCGGCCAGCGGCCCGGTGTCCTGGCCGAGCGTCGTCCCGGAATAGGTGGCGTTGTCTAGGCCCTCGTTGGCCAGGACCGAGCTGGCGGCGGTGCTGCCGGACGTCTCGTCAAGCCGCCAGTAGGACTGCGGGCCGGAGTCACGCACCGCCACCGGGTAGTCCGACCCGGCGGTGTAGGTGTAGGCGGTGCACGCGGTGGCAGACGCGGGCGGGCACGCCGCCGACAGCTTGTCGGCCGCGTACTGGTAGGTCCAGGTCTGGGCCGTCGACGCGTTGCCGGCCGTGGCATCTGGCGTGACCACGGACGCCACGTGCGGGTATGCCGCGCCGGACGGGGTCGTCCAGTTGACGGTCAGCGACCGGCCGGAGGCCGAGGTGACGCCGGTGACCTGGCCGGAGCCGTTGTCGGTGAACGTCTCGGTGCGCTGCAGCGCGTCGGTGATCGAGGTGATGCCCCACACCCCGGTGCTGAGCGCCTGGGTGAACGTGTAGACGGTGTCGTTCTTGTCGGTCAGGGTAAACCCGCCAGCGGTCACCGGGGCCAGGGTGGCGTAGCGTCCGGACGGCGGGGAGTACGTCTGGCCGTCGGGGTTGAGGCCAAAGCCCACCTCTTCGCCGTCGGGGTAGGTGACGACCTGGGTCGCGGTGGCTCCGGTACCGCCGTTCTCCCCGGCACTGACCTTCATGTCAAGCGCCGACGACCATCCGGCGCCGAACGCCCCGCTGATCCGCGGGTCGCTGCTGTTGTAGTCGCGGGTGATCTCAAGCGCGGGTCCGACGGTGGAGACCTGCGCGTCGGTCGCCGACGTCGTCCAGTTACCGGTCTGCGCGTTGAAGCCGGGGCCTGAGGGGTTCTGCGACAGCTGCGAGGTCACCAGCGGCTGCGGCACCGCCGTGGTGAAGTAGTACTGCTGCGGTGATGGTGAGTACAGGTCGCCGTCGTAGGCCTGCACCGTCCAGTGGTACGTCTGCCCCCACGCCAGGTCGCCGGCGGGCACCGTCCAGTCGTCGGAGGAAACGGGGCTTGGGGTGCCGTCGATCTGGGTGCCCGCGGCGTTGAAGAGCGCGAACTTGTACTGCAAGGACGTGAACGGCCAGTTGTCGGCGTCCGACCCGGACGCGATGAGGTCGGGGGTGAGCGTGGGCACGTTGTAGTTGTTCGGCGGGTACTGCGAGTTGACCTGGGGTGCGATGTCGGAGGCGGTGGTGGTGTAGGTCAGGCTCAGGTACGGCCGGCAGTCACCGGTGCAGTTGCCGCCCTGCGAGGTGGAAACGCTGCCGTCGTTGTAGGAGTCGAACTGCATGTACTGCTGGGAATTGGTCAGCGAGGTCAGCACGGCGAAGCCGGAGTTGGTGCCCGAGTTCGCGGTCCACTGGTTCAGCAGCCCCAGCCCGGAGGAGTTCATCGGCAGCGAGACCCAGCCGCCCTGGCCGGCCAGCCCGGAGGTGTTCGAGCAGGCAGGCGTGGGCGCCGTGCCGGTCCACTGGGCGTCCTGGGTCGTGTATGCCGGCCCTGGGTAGGTCAGCGGCGAGCTCGGCGACCACGACCCGGTGACCTGGTAGGCGGTCACGGTGTCGGCGGTGGTGCACTGGGCGGCGTACGCGTCGAACAGGTTCAGCGACGCCGACGTGAGGTGATCGTTCGCGTAGGCCGAGCCGACGTTGGGGTAATTAAGGAAGTCGATGTCCTGGTAGGTGGTCCCGCTCGCGGTGGTGGTGCCCGACGGGAGGAACACCGACCCGCTGTTGTTCGCGGTCTGCGCGGTGCCGTTATTCGACTGGGCGTAGTCCGAGCCCTGGGTGTCCATGTTGACCGTCGGGTCCACGATCACCGGGAACACCCGGCCAGGCGCGTTCAGCCATGCCGGGTCCAGGCTCATCTCCAGCGCCGTGACCCCGTTCTGGGTCACTAGCTGGTAGGTCAGCTGCGAGGACGCCTGCGAGTCCGGGTCGGCCAGGTTCACCGGCCCGGACCGGGCCACCGCGGGCGGGATCACCGCCACCAGGTGGCCGGCGCTGTCGGTCAGGTCCACCGAGTCGCCGTTGAGCGTGGCGGTCAGGCCCTGGAGCGTCAGCGGGAATGTCCACGATGTCCCCGCGGCCGGCGAGCTGAGGGTCAGCGACTCGCTGATCCCGTCCGGCGTTGCCGTCTCCGTCACGTCCGTGCCCGGCAGGATCCCCGCATACGTCAGCGACGAGCCGGACGCCGCTGCCGCCACGTTCGCCGCACCGGCCAGCGAGAACGCCACCTGCTGCGAACCTGACGCGGTGCCGAGCGACGCCAGCGACGTGTCGCTGCCCGCCGCGGCGAAGCTCACCGCGAGCGAGTTCGCCTTCTCCTGCCAGCGGCTGCCCGAGCCCGGCACCAGGGTCGCGTCGATCGGCGCCCAGGTTCCGGACGCCGTCTGGTAGTTCACCGGCAAGGACCAGACCTTGCGGGTGTGCGACCCGTCCGCGTTCAGGTACAGGTCCGACTCCGCCGACATGCCCGCCGCGACCAGCGTGCTCGTCGCCGGGTCGAACCCCCGCGCCGGCGGCCCGGCCGTGAACGTCCCGGCCGCGGAGCCGCCCGGCCCGTGCGCCGCCCACTGCGGCAGCTGCCCCTTCCCCTGGCCGGGCGCGTGCCCCGTCACGTGCGTCAGGCCCCGGGTGGCCGACGCCGGCACCAGGGACGGCTTGCCCGCCGCGGTCCCCGACTGCTGCACCGGGACCGTGGGCGGCGGAGCGGCGTCCCCGGCCACCCAGTCAGCCAGCCGCACGACGCCCGACCGGACCGACGACGCCGTCGGCACGTTCAAGTGCTGCCCGCCGGCCCCAGACGGCCACGCCAGCGGCACCGCCAGCGCGAGCATCCCCGTCCCGGTCGCCACCCGGCGCACCCGGCGCCCCAGCCACCCAGCGAGCCGGAAACGCCGCCCGCTAACCGCACGCCCAGCCACGCGCATGCCCGCTCCCAGCGACCAAAAAATACAGCCGACGCTAAGAAAGCCCTGTGGTTTCCCTCAGGAAACCTGCAGGACTGCAAACGCAGCAAAGCGTCGCATAGCCACGGAAACAGTGCAATACCTGAAGATCAACTTTCGGATTCAGCGCAAGAATTAACTAGAAACAAAATATCTACCCGTATAAATACATGCTCGCGCCAATATCGTCATCATGCTCGAACCATCGGTTAGCACAGGCCGAAGACCAGGTCAGCCGCCCGCCGCGTGCACGTCCGCCTCGACTGCGGACGCGACCCCGGCTCGCAGCCCGGAGGTGTTGAATACCAGCACGGTCACGTTCGGCGGGCTGCCCGCCGCCGCGCCCTCGACCACGAACCGGACGGACCCAAACCGGGCCGCGTCGGCAAGCACCGCCGCTCGTTCGGCCGCCCCGGACGCGACGACCACCTTGCAGCCGCGCACCAGCAGCGTCCCCGCGAACGGCGCCGCCTCCGCCTGCGTCGCGGGCCCGGTCACCGCCAGGTACGACACCCGGGCCGAGGTCGCCTTCGACGCGTCCTCCATCCCCGCCCACACCTGCGACGCCACCGGGTCCGCCAGCCCCGCCGGCCCGGTCAGCAGGCACGCGTCCACGCTCTCGTACACCCGCGCCCGCACCGGCGGCAGCACCCGGGCACCGGACGACCACGGCAACGGGCCGCCCGACACCGCCAGTCCGATCCCAACACCTGCCACCGCCGTGCCCAGGCCCAGCAGCACCCAGCGACCCGGCAACCGCATCGTCAACGCCCCGCCCTCTGCAGGAACCCACCAGCACGAAACGGAGCAAACAATCTCACGCGTCCATGAGACGGTGCAATACCTGATAACCCAGAAGGCGGAGCAGGCACTCGTTCGGTAGATGATTCGGAAGGGGCAGGCAAGGTCCGGGAAGACCGCCTCCGGGACTACCGTCGCCTCGATCGGCTACGGGTACAACCCCGACGGGCTGCTCACCTCCGAGACCACCTCGGGCCTGGCCGGGCCGGCCTCCAGCACGTACACCTACGACGAGGCGGCCGGCTGGCCTCGTGGAACAACGGCACCACCACGACGTCCTACGCCTACCGGCGGTGCGCTGGCCCTGACCGACATCCACCGCAACCAGGCCGGGCAGTTCACCCCGGCCGGCACCGCCCTGGCCGGGTCAAAGGCCTACGACCCATGGGGCAGCCTCACCGCTACCAGCGGGTTCATGACCGGCATGCTGGGCTACCAGTCTGCCTGGGCCGACCCGGCCAGCGGCAAGAACCTGATGGGCGCCCGCTGGTACAACCCGGGGGCCGGTGACTTCACCAGCGCCGACACCGTCCAGGTATCCCCGGACCCGGACCCGGCCGCCGGCGACCCGTTCGCCTACGCCGCCGACAACCCCCTGACCGGCATCGACCCGACCGGACACCAGGTCGAGCCCTCCGGCATCGGCGCCGTCACCCCCGCGATCGCCAAGATCAACGCCGCGATCGGCGCCGCTGTCCTCGCCAACGAAAGGAAGTTCGCCGCCGCCCAGGCGGCCGCCCAGGCCGCCGCCAGGCCGCCGCCAGGCCGCCGCCGCCAAGGCCGCCGCCGCCAAGGCCGCCGCAGCGAAGATCCCCACCTACTGCGCCGGGAACAACATGGCGGCCCTGGGCACCTGCATGTCGGCCGTGTACCGCGCGGCCGGCGGCACGGTGAACGCCAGCGGCGTCCCCACCACGAAGGGCTCCAGCTACAACCCCAAGCTCGCCAACGCGGCCATGGTCGTCGTCAAGAAGCAGTACAACGCCGTCCAAGACGCCGCCCAGAAACGCGACGTCCAGCAGGCCGCCGCCAGGACCCAGGCGGCCGTCAACGGTCCCGACAAGACGGTGCTCGGAACCGCCATCGGCGTCGGCAAGGGCCTGCTGAGTTTGATCGACGGAGCGGCGAACTACCTCCCGGATCAGATAGCCCAGCAGGGAAGCCGTCCCCGGGCCCCGCTTTGGCACTCCGACCTGGCGGGCAGTTTCGCCTCCTGGGCGGACAGGCAGGTCGGCATCACCGACGGCTCGGTTGCTTCCGTTGAGCAGAACGCCACCAGCGTCGGCACGCAGATAGCGAGCCTGTTCATCCCGGGTATCGACGAAGCCGACGCGGCCGCCATCACCGCCCGGATAACAGAAATCTCCGACGACACGAGCATCGTCACCAAAACCCCAGAAGCGGGATCGGTTAACTACGGCGCTTTGGATAGTCTCGGCAGGCCGACGGGGGTCGACGCTAACCTGACGCCTGACATGGTTGGCACTGGAACTCCGGCGTCTCGCAGCATCTCGCCGCCAGGATTTGCGGGTGGTGCGGCTGGTCAGGCACGTGGGCATCTACTAGGCAGGCAGCTTGGCGGGTCGGGAACTGATCCGAGGAACCTGGTGACAATTTTCCAGAATCCTGCAAATACCCCGATAATGAGTGGCCTTGAGGGCCAAGTTCGTGCGGCGCTCGAAGCGGGCCAGGTCGTCGATTACAGTGCGACGCCGGTTTACACTGGGTCGGATCTGGTACCTGCCGGCATTACGTTGAGAGCGCAGGGGTCGGGTGGCCTTGACTTCTTCCTAACCGGTGCTCAACAGGGGACGCTAGCGTGAGTGCCGAGTTCGATGCCCTTGAGGCGCTGATTCCGCCGCCTGGTCCGGAACTGCCCGAACCGGACTGGATCGGGCTTGAGGAGCGGCTCGGAGTGCGGCTGCCGTTCGATTACAAGAGACTGGTGCGAACCTACGGCCAGGGCTCGTTTGACGGGTTCCTGTGGGTGCTGCAGCCGTCCGCCGCCAACCAGAACCTCGATCTTGAGCTTCAGCGAGTCGTCCGCGTAGATGCGTTGCGGACCCTGCTGAGCATGGGTGAAGCCGTCCCATACGGCCTCGGGCCTGGCCAGGAGGAGCTACTGCCCTGGGCGTTCACTGATAACGGCGACGTCTGCTTCTGGGTGACCTCGGGCTCCGCCGATCCTGATCAGTGGCGTGTCGCGATCAACGAGGCTCGCGGCCCGCTGTGGGAGACCTTCGACGGGTCGGCGTCGGCGTTTCTCGTCGCAGTGCTTTCCGGTGCCGTGCATATCGGCGTGTTCCCTGACGACTTCCCGTCTGAGGCTCCGGCCTTCGAGCCGCTGTGACGTAAGCCTAGGCAGCCACGGGCCAGGCGTCCGGGCGGCGAAGGGCTCGCGCCCCGCGTCGCGGGGTGCTCGTATCCGTTGCATGGAAGATCCCCGGCGAGGACATCACCGACATGGCCGCCTACCAGGCCACCGACAAGGCTCACGTGTCAACCGCCTACTTCTACCGCTCTGCCCTGCTCACGGCCGAGTCCGCCCCGACGACCAGCCCACCCTGGTGCGCGCCCTCGCGTTCCGGCTGGTACCCGATGAACTGCGCTCGCGGGTCGCCGGCCGCCTGGCCGAACTGTCCGCGAGGCGGGCACGCACCTGTGCACCGGGTTCCTGTCAACGCCCTACCTGCTGCCCGTCCTGGCCGACCACAGGTACGCCGGCCTCGCCTACGAGCTACTGCTCCAGGACACGCCCCCGTCCTGGCTGGCCATGATCGACCGCGGCGCGACCACCGTCTTGGAGTCCTGGGAGGGCATCGACGCCGCCGGCCAGCCACACGATTCGCTGAACCACTACTCCAAGGGAGCGGTGATCGACTTCCTGCACCGCTACACCGCGGGCATCCGGCTGGGCGACGAGCCGGCCTACCGCTCGTTCGTCATCGAGCCGGTGCCTGGCGGCGGCCTCACCGCGGCGTTGGCCGCCCACGAGTCACCCTACGGCCGGGTCGAGTCGTCCTGGGAACTCGCCGGCGACCGCCTGCACCTGACCGTCTCCGTCCCGCCGGGCACCACCGCCATCGTCCGGGCGAACGGCACGGAAAACGTCGCCGTCCCAGGCCGCCACGAATTCGCATGAAGCCAGTCATTACACGTGTAAATCGTTTGAGGCGGGTAGTCACCGGAACATGCGAAGTCACCGGGGCACGCTCCGAGTCAGGCAGTGGTTCGGCCGGCGACGGCAGGTCGTCTGGGCCGAGCCGGAGCTCCCCCCGTTCATCAAAGTTAACCCCATGGCCGTCGGCCCGACCGAAGGCCTCCAGCCAGGCGACACCACCATGGCCATCATGGCCAGGGAGTTCCTCGACCTGCCTGACGAAGACGTGGAATAACCCCGCAAGAGAGTCCCTCAGGGCACGCAGGCGGGCGGCTTCGTCTGGGGGCAGGCGGCGGATCGCCTCGCGGAAGGTGACGCCGGAGATCACCGTCGCGTGGCGCGCCGTCCAGGTGGCCACCCACCGGGGTTCCCGCTTGGAGATCTCCCGAAGGACCCAGCCGATCGCCTTGCGGATGAAGAACTCCTTCTCCGTCAGCATCGGGGCGGCGTACCGCTCGAAGCGGTCGAGGTCGGGCTGGCCGGCGCGGATGCCCGGCAGCAGGGCAAGGAGCGCGGAACGGCGCACCCAGAAGTCGTCATCGGCGGCCCAGGCGTCGATCCGCGGCCACGACGACGGGTCACGGAGCGCGATGCCGCCGGCGACGTCGCCGGCCAGCGAGTCGACAAGCGCCCAGGTGCGCGCGTCGCGGATCAGCGTCTCGACGGCGGCGAGATCGCTGGCGCGCAGTTGCTGGCCGGCCATGCGGAGGATCTCGACCGCGGCCGCGCGGCGCTCGAAGACGGGCGCGCGCCACAGCGCCGCCGCCCACGCCACGGCGGCCTGCCGGTCGAGGCCGGGATAGCCCTTGACCGCCGCTTTTACCGCGCGCCGCAGGTCCGGCACGGTGACGCCGATGAACTCCAGGTCGCTCTTCAGGTACCGCTTTTCCTGCTCGGCCCGTTCCCTGGCACCCAGCGGGCGCAGCCGCCCGTCCACCGTCAGGGCCGCCGCGTCAGCGTCAAAGACCACCGGTTCTAGAAGCCGGGGAAGACCGACTTGAGCTCGGCCAGGGTCACGCCCGAGGCCTCCACCTCGGCCCCGTCACCGATCCGGCCGGAAAGCAGGCGGAGGAAAGCCTCCGCGGGCAGGGCGACGGAGGCGGTCGTGGCTTCCCCGCCGGCGGGGAGCACGCTCACCCCGCCGGTGTCCAGGGTGAAGGCGCGCTCCGGGCCGGTGACGGCCACGGCGATGGTCGCCGGGGCCTCCGCCTTCTTCCCGATGAAGCCCGCCATCCGCGGCGCCGTATCGATGAGCAGGGTGACGGCGTCCGGTGCTATCCGGGCCGCCGGGTCGAGCGCGACCGCGATGTCCCACGTGTGCGTGGCGTGCTCGGACAGGCGCATGCCGAGGAAGCCCGCCAGGTCCATCGGCACGGGACCGAACATCGCCACCTGGAACGCGTCGCGCTGCTCCGGCGTCAGCGACTCGAGCCGCGCTACCAGCGCCTCGTTCGCCTCAATGGAGCGGGCCGCCTGTTCCTCGGGTGACCGCGCGTTCCACGTGTCCCAGATCCCGGGGAAGGCCTCCCGCGACGGCGGCTCGCCGCCGTTCGCCGCGGCGTCCACGTACAGGGTGAAGATCTCCGCGCCGCTGCCCAGGTGGGACAGCACGTCGGCGATCGACCATTCGGTGTCAAAGGACTGCGCGCGCAGCCCGTCGCCGTCAAGCCCGGCGACAAGGCCGGCCAGCCGGTCATGAGAGGCGCGGACGGCCCGCACCCAGGGAGTCGCGTCGGTTACGTTAGCCACGTCTCCGATCCTAGGCCCGCCGCCCGCCCGCGGTGCGCCAACCCCGCCAGGCTCGCTTGCACGACGAGATGCATGATGCCGTCGTATTCCCATGCCGCCAGCTCGCCCGACGCGAACGCGGCGCTCCATACGTCAGCAGCGGTCATTACTGTCCTCCCGGTTAGCCGGCCGCGCGGTCCGGGAAAGCCCGGATGACCGCCGCCGTGCGGCTGGAGACATCCAGCCTGGCGAAGATGTTTTCCAGGTGCTTTCGCACCGTTCCTTCCGACAGGCCAAGGCTCCGGCCTATCTGCGCGTTGGTGTGCCCCTCGGCGACCAGGTGCAGCAGTTCGCGCTGGCGGGGGGTGAGTTCCGGCGTTCCCTGACGGCGGCGTTCGGCGGTGAGGTAGGCCTCGTGCAGGTGAGGGCGCAGCAGCGCGATGAGCGCGCGGTCACGCTCGGAGAAATCCGGGCCGGGCCCGCGGAAGAATACCAGCCGCAGGCTCTCCCCGGGCAGGCCGGCCTGCCGGGGACCGGCCGGCAGGCACATGATCAGCTCGTGCTCGATCGCCTTGCGGAAGTAGTCGCAGTACATGCCGGAGCCGTGCCACTGCCGGGCCGAGTAGAAGTCCGACACCTTCGTCACGCTGCGCAGGTCGCCGCTGCGGTCGGAGTAGGAGCACGGGGCGCAATCCCAGTAATGCGCCCAGAATGGCCCGTCATCTTCGACCTCGCCGTCGGCGTCATCGGCCGACCCCGGGACATCCTGCCCGAACCCTGACGCCTGCCGGCGGCTGTCCAGTGCGAAGAATGACATGAAGTCGCAGCCGACCAGGCCGGCCAGGTCATGCAGTAGCGCTGGCGACAGTCCCTCGGCCGGCGGGTCGCCGCGATCTTCGGTGATGATTGCCAGCAGCCTGCGCACATCTAGCTCGCTGATCGTTACCTGGGCGGTCATCGCGTCTCCTTCTCAGCCCTGCTCCCACGCTACGGCGATGGCTGGAGAGCGGGGAATACGAGGAACGTCGTATGGCGGCCGCGCCGCTGGACCGCGCAGACTGGCCGACGTTCCATTATGAACCGCAACGAGGGGAACTAATCATGAGGGACTTCCATCGCATTCGCCGCCTCGGCGGGGTGCTGGCCGGGCTGGCCAGCTGCGTGGCGGTTTTCGTCACCGCCGCGCCGGCCGCCTTCGCCATGCTGCTGCCGCCCGATCCGGCCGGGGACGTGGCCGCCCCGCCTCCGATCCTCGTCCATGTCGTCGCCGTCGGCGGCATGCCTGGCTGGCAGATCAGCCTGATCGCGATCGGGGCCGCGCTCGTCTCGGCCGCCGCCGCGGTACTGCTCGACCGGGCACGGCGGGCCGGCCGGGTTGCTCCGGTGGCGTCTTCCTGACCGCCACCGCGCCGGCCAGGCCATCACGCGACGACAAGGCGCCCTGGGAACCCGGGCAGGGGCGGGGTTCCCAGGGCGGGCCGATGACCGGCTTGACGTCCACCACCGGTGTACCCGGGCGCAGGTCCCTGCCCAGGTGCGGCGGGCACCGCGGGCCACGATTTCAGACGGGGGCCAGCCGCCCACCTTCCAGGCGAAGCACCTGGTCAACGGTGCCCGGCGGGACCGGCCGGTGGGTGATCAGCAGCACGGTGCGGCCGGCGACCGCGGCCAGCAGGTCCCTGGTCAGCTCGCCGGCGGTTTCCTCGTCCAGGTGCTCGGCGGGCTCGTCGAGTATCACCACCGGGAAGTCGGCGAGCAGCACGCGGGCGAGCGCGAGACGCTGCCGCTGCCCGCCGGACAGCCGGGCGCCGTGCTCGCCGACCGGGGTCGCCAGGCCGAGCGGCAGGGAATCGGTCCAGGCGAGCAGCCGGGCCCGGGCGAGCGCGGAGCGTAGCTCGGCGGTGGTCGCCGACGGCTTGGCCAGCCGCAGGTTGGCCTCCAGGGTGGTGTCGAAGACGTGCGCGTCCTGCTCGCACAGCCCGATGACCGAGCGCAGCTTGTCGGAATCCAGCGTCCTGATGTCCATGCCGCCGAGGGTGACCTCGCCCGAGGCGTAGTCGAGGAAGCGGAGCAGCACCATCGCGAGAGTCGTCTTGCCCGATCCAGACGGCCCGGTAATGGCGACGCGCGACCCGGCCGGCACGTCGAGCCAGACGTCGAGCAGCACGTCCTGGCCCGGTGACCAGCCGGCGGTCAGGCCGCGGAGCGCCAGGTCGTAGGGCGGTCCGGGGAGTGGCGCCGGGGCGGGCGGCTCGGTCACCGGCGCGGGCCGGCTCATCACCTCCGCGACCCGCGCCTGTGCCGCGCGCAGCCCGGGAACCTGCTGCGCGGCCGGGGCGAGTCCGGCGAAGACCTCGTGCGCCGCGAGCGGGGTGAGCACAACGACGGCGAGCAGCACCCCGGCTAGGGCCCCGCCGCGCACCGCGGGCACCGCGAAGAACACCGCGCCCCACACGGCCGCCCCCGCCGCGAGCGCGCTCACCGCCGCCCCCGCGCCCCGTGCATAGCCAGAACGTATGGTCGCGTCGCCCACCCGCGCCCCCTTGCCCTGGACGGCGGCGAGGGCGCGCCCGCCCGCGCCGAAGGCGGCGAGTTCGGCCGCGCCGTCAATCAGCTCCATGGTGGCGGCGGCAAGCTCGCCGCGCAGCGGCACCAGGTCACGTTCTTCGCGGCGCGATAGCGCGATCGCGACGGCGGGCGCGGCGAGCGCGGAGACGACCAGCGTCGCGGCGAGGACGAGCCCGGCCGGGGGCGAAAAGACGCCCACGACGGCGACCGCCCCGGTGCCGGCCAGCGCCGCGGCGGCGTACGGTAGCCGGACCCGTAGCCAGCGGTCGGCGAGTGAGTCGATGTCGGCGACGAGCCGGGCGAGCAGGTCACCGGCCCGGTAGCCGGCCAGCCCTGCCGGGGCGAGCCTGGCCAGGGCGTCGTAGGCGCGCACCCGGCGCTCGGCGAGCAGCCGGAGGGCGGCGTCGTGGCCGGCGAGCCGCTCGGCGTAGCGCAGGCCCGCGCGGCCGAGCCCGAACGCCTGCACCACGGCGGCCGGCGCCATCAGGTACAGCACCGGCGGCCGCTGCGCGGCCCGGGAGATCAGCCAGGCCGCGGTGGCGAGCAGCCCGACCGAGCAGGCCGCGGCGAGCGCGCCGAGGACCGCGGCGAGCACCAGAGGCGCCCGGCTACCCGCCCGCAGCCTGGCCGCAGCCGGGACGGCCCGCGGTTGCGCTGCGCGCCTGTTGCTGTTATCCGCGATGGCAGTCATGCGGTGACCTCCGTAGGCGCGACATCCGCGGCAGGCACGCCGATGTCCACGACCTCGTCCGCGGCGGCGATGAGCGCCGGGCGGTGGCTCACCACGACCACGGCGTGCCCCGCGGCGGCGTAGCGGCACAGGGTTTGCGTGACGACCGCCTCTCGTTCGGCGTCAAGGCCCGCGGTCGGCTCGTCGAGCAGCAGCAGCGGCGCGGCGGTCAGCAGCGCGCGGGCCAGGGCGACGCGGCGGCGCTGGCCGGCCGACAGGCCCGCGCCGCGCTCGCCGACGACCCGGTCGAGCCCGACGTCGTCGAGCGCGGCCTCCCGCGCGGCGGCGGCCACCGCGTCGCCGGGCGCGCCGGGCCAGCCGAGCCTGATGTTGTCCGCCACCGTCCCGGCGAACAAGGTGGGGTCCTGCGGCAGCCAGCCGACGGGCAGGTCCGGCCGCTGGGCCGGGCAGCGGTGCGCGGCCGGGGGGACCACGCCGCCGTTCGGGATGACGGCAGGAGATCCGGCGGATCGCGGCCCGCCTGCCGCGGACCCCGGTGCCAGGCCCGGCGGGGGGCTGATCGTGCCCGTGGTCGGCCTGGTGAAGCCGAGCAGGCAGGACAGCAGCGTGGTCTTGCCGCAGCCGCTCGGCCCGGCCAGGACGGTGAGCCGGCCGCCGGCGATGGTGAACGTCGCCTCGGCGGGGGCGGGAACGGCGCGGCCCGCGTGCCGGACGCTGACGCCCTCGACCCGGATGAGGCCCCCGCCCGCCGTGGCCGGGCGCGCCGGGACCGGGCCGGCCGGCTCCGCTGTCTCCAGGACGGCGAAGACGGCTCCCGCGGCGGCCAGGCCGTCGGCGGCGGCGTGGAACTGGGTGCCGAGGTTGCGCAGCGGCAGGTAGGCCTCCGGGGCGAGGATGAGCACGAACAGCCCGGCGCGCAGGCCGAGGTGGCCGTAGGCGAGGCGCAGCCCGATCTCGGTGGCGACGAGCGCCACGGACATGGTGGCGATCAGCTCGAGGGCGAAGCTGGACAGGAACGCCAGCCGGAGGGTGGCTATGGTGGCGCGCCGGTAGTCGCCGGTCACTTCGCCGATCCGCTCCCGTTGCGCCCGCGCCTTGCCGAAGACCCGCAGCGTGGTCAGGCCGGCGACCACGTCGTGGAAGTGATGGGCGAGCCTGGCCAGGGCGTCCATGCGCTGCCTGGCCTGCTCACCGGTGGCCATGCCGATCAGCGCGCCGAACAGCGGGACGAGCGGGAGGGTGAGCACCACGATGATGCCCGACAGCGGGTCGGCGACGGTGATGGCGCAGAGCACCGCGAGCGGCACGGCGACCGCGAGCATGAGCGCGGGCAGGTAGCCGGTGAAGTAGCCGTCAAGCCCGTCGAGGCCGGCGGTGGCCAGCTGGGTGAGCGCGGCGGCGTCCCTGCGCCCGGCGTCCCCGACGCCGTCACCGTCGGCACCGCTATCACCGCCGTCGGCCGTGCCACCGGACCGCCGCCAGGCCGGCCCGAGCGCGATGACCCGGGAAAGCAGGGCGCCGCGCAGCTGTCCCTTGGCCGCGGCGGCCGCCCGGTGCGCGAAGGCCTGCGCCGCCCACGCGGTCACCGCGCGGCCCGCGGTGACCGCGGCCAGCCAGCCGAGCGTGGCAACCGGCAGAGTCGCTTTGTCGATAAATACCTGCGCGACCAGGTCCGCGAGCAGCCATGCCTGGGCGATCGTCAGGCCGGCGCCGAGCACGCCTAGCCCGGCCAGGCCGCCGACCGGGACGCGGGCGCCGCTTGCGTAGCGGAGCAGGCGCGGGTCAAGAGGTCGCATGAGCGTGTGCCTGCCGCGGCTCAGGCGCCCGGCGCGGCCCGCGGGCCGGACGTGGCGGTCGGCGGAAGCGGCGCGGGAGGCGTGCCGACATTGGGCGCCGGCGGCGCGCTCACCCGCTTGCGGAACACCCAGTACGTCCACGCCTGGTAGGCGAGCACGAGCGGCAGGAAGATGCACGCCACCACCGTCATGATCGCCAGGGTGTTGGCCGCGGCGGCCGCGTTCGCGGTGGTCAGCGACAAGGCGGGCGACGTGGTGGACGGCAGCACGCGCGGGTAGAGCGCGGTGAACAGGCTGGCGACGGCCGCGAGGATCCCGACGGCGTTGGCCGCGAACGCCACGCCCTCCCGGCCGCGCCGGTTGGCCAGCGCGGCGCCGATCAGCATGACGGCGGCGAGCGCCGCGAACACCACCGAGGCGGTGCGGGTGCCCGCGGCCGCGCCGCCGTACGACGCGGGCGCCCGGTACGACGCCCCGGTCCAGGCGAGGAACCCCGCGCCCGCGACGATGACGGCGAGCGCGACCGCCGACGCGGTGGCGTTGGCTCGCTTGCGCAGTTCCCCCGTGGTCTTCAGGGCGAGGAACAGCGCGCCGTGCAGGGTGAACAGAGTCAGCGTGGTGACGCCGCCGAGCAGCGCGTACGGGTTGAGGAAGGTCCAGAAGTTGCCGGTGAAGTGCTCGGCCCCGTTTAGCGGTATGCCGCGCACGATGTTGCCGAACGCGACGCCCCAGAGCAGGGCCGGCACGAGCGAGCCGAGGAAGATCGCGACGTCCCAGCCGCGCCGCCAGGGCTCGCCGTCCCGCTTGCCGCGGTACTCGAACGCCACGCCGCGGATGATCAGCGCGATCAGGATGAGGAGCAGCGGCAGGTAGAAGGCGCTGAACATGGCCGCGTACCAGGCCGGGAACGCGGCGAACGTCGCGCCGCCCGCGGTGAGCAGCCAGACCTCATTGCCGTCCCAGACCGGCCCGATCGTGTTGATCATGACGCGCTTGCTCATGTCGTCGCCCCGGCTGAGGAAGGGGAGCAGTATCCCGACGCCGAAGTCGAAGCCCTCAAGGACGAAGTAGCCGGCCCACAGCACGGCGATGGCGATGAACCACAGGTCAGACAGGTGCATGTCGGTGCCTTCCGCGCTCAGTAGACCAGGTGCATTGGCTCGTCGGGGCCGGCCCCGACGGGTCCGCCGGCCGCGCCGTCCGCGTCAGGGCCGCCGCCTGGGTCAGTGCCGCCGGCCCCGCCGGCCCCGCCCTGGCCGTACGTCGGCAGCGGTTCGTCCGTCAGCCCGGCCTTGATGTACTTGAGCATCAGCCCGCCCTCGATCACCGCGAGGACCCCGTACAGCAACGTGAAGACGATCAGCGAGGCGAGTACCTCGCCCGCGGAGTTGGCCGAAACCCCGTCCGCGGTCTTGAGCTGGCCGTAAACCAGCCACGGCTGACGGCCCATCTCGGTCATGATCCAGCCCGTCGAGTTGCCGAGCAGCGGCAGGAAGGGCAGCAGGATCCCGCCGAGGATGAGCACCTTGCGCCACCAGCCGCGCCTGCCGTGGGCCGGCGTCCGCCCGCGCCGCGTCACCCACAGCGCCACGATGGCGATCAGCACGGCGAGCAGGCCGAAGCCGATCATCAGCCGGAACGACCAGTAGACGACCGGGACCATCGGGATGTACGAGCCGGGGCCGAACTGCGCCTGGTACTGCTGCTGCAGGTTGTCGATGCCCTGCACCTTGGCCGACCAGTTCCCGGTCGCGAGGAAGGACAGCAGGTGGGGCAGGGTGATCTGGAAGATCGCCCGCTGCCCGTTCAGCGAACCGATGGTGAGCAGCGAGAACGGCGCGGGCTGCGCGGTGTGGTAGAGCGCCTCGGCCGACGCCATCTTCATCGGCTGGTACTGGGTGGTGAACAGCTTGCCCTGGGTGTCGCCGGTGATGATCACGGCGACGGCGCCGATGATCGCGGTGATCGCCCCCGCCTTGAGCGCGTGCCTGAAGGCGAGCGCGTGGCCCTCCTCGATGCCTGGCCGCAGTACCTGCCACAGCGCCACGCCGGCTACCAGCGACCCCGCGGTGAGGAAGCAGCCCGCGATCACGTGCGGGAACCCGGCGAGCTGCGCGGGGTTGAACAGCACCTTCACGAACGAGGTGAGCTCGTCCTGGCCGGTCTTCGGGTTGTAGACGGAGCCCACCGGGTGCTGCATCCACGCGTTCGCGGTGAGGATGAAGTACGCGGAAAGCAGCGTGCCCGTCGCGGCAATCCACATGCAGGCCGCGTGCAGCCGCGGCGACAGCCGCTCCCAGCCGAAGATCCACAGCCCCAGGAAGGTGGATTCGAGGAAGAACGCGAGCAGCGCCTCGATCGCCAGGGGCGCGCCGAAGATATTGCCCACCTGCCGCGAATAGGCTGACCAGTTCATGCCAAACTGGAATTCCTGAACTATCCCGGTGACGACGCCAAGCGCGAAATTGATCAGGAACAGCTTGCCGTAGAACTTCGTCAGCCGCAGCCAGCGCTCGTGCCGGGTTCGCACCCAGGCGGTTTCGAACCCGGCGACAAGGAACCCGAGCCCGATGGTAATGGGGACGAACAGGAAATGATAGACGGTGGTAATGCCGAACTGCCACCGCGAAAGCTCAAGGACGCTCACCCGTTCGCCTCTCCCTGACGCGAGAGATTATTAGTCACAAATGTTTCGCTCGCACACACGCAGCATTTGACCACGCAGGCAACGAAATCATTTCTGGATATGGGGCGATCAGGGCCACAGGGCCCGGCCGGCCCGGGACGAACGTCCTTCGTTACGCGGTCGCCGCCGCGGCGGCGCGCCCGGCGACCCGGCCGGAGAACAGGCAGCCGCCGAGGAACGTCCCCTCCAGTGAGCGGTACCCGTGCATCCCGCCGCCGAACCTGCTGGCCAGCATGGCGCGCCGGTCCCGCCCGGTCAGGTCGGGGTTCTGCTCGGAGCCGGACAGCGCGAACTCCCGCGCGATGATCTTCCTGGTGAGGATGAACCAGGAGTGGTCGTGGCCGGTGCCGCGCAGGTACTCCAGCGTGCCCAGCGTGTCAGAGCCGGGATAAAGCGGCACCGGCAGCCGCCGTCCGGTGGCGTCGAGCCAGAGCGACGAGGGCCCGGGCAGGATCAGCCGAGTCTAGGACGCAGGCCGGTGAGCATCCGGTCGAGGACGACGCCCAGGTCGTCGCGCTCGGCGGCCGGGTCGTCGGCGCGGGCGATCGCCAGGCTGGCCTCGGTGAGCATCGCGATGAGCAGCCGGGCCAGGGCGCGGACCGGCACGGCGTCAAGCGCGCCGGTCTGGGCGGCGCGGTTCAGCCACTCCTCGAGGATGCCGCGCCCGTAGCGGTCGACCAGCTCTTCCCAGGCGTCGGCGCCGAGCACGCGCGGGCCGTCCACCAAGACGATCCGCTGGAAGTCGCCGCCGATGCACACGTCAAGGAACGCGCTGACCCCGTCCCTGATGTCATCGAGCGGCGAGGCCGCGTCCGCGGCGAGCTGCTCGTCGATCAGCCGCTGGGCCACGTCGCCCGCGGCCTCGGCCATGACCGCGCGGAACAGGTCGGCCTTGTCGCGGAAGTGGTGGTAGAGCGCCCCGCGGGTGACGCGGGCCTCGGCGACGATCTGCTCGGTGCCGGTTCCGTCGAAGCCGTCCCTGGCGAACAGCGTCCGCGCGGCGGACACCAGGGCCTCCCTGGTGTCCGCCGCGTGCTCGGCCCGGCGGGCCTGCGCCCTGATCGCTCCCGCCCGAACGGTCCGCCGTGTCACGGCCGACTCCTGCTCCTGCGGTTCCCGTCCCTCCGGCTCCTGGCCTTCCGGGACTTGCGCTTTTGCTGCCATACAGCCATCATGTGACATACAGCGTGTATGTTCAATGCGCCGCGCATGTTGAATGCGCTATGTATGTTTGATGCGCTGCGCATGCCCAGCAAGCTCGGCAGAAGGCAGGCGGCCCGGGGGCCACCAGAGACGGAGACTTGATCATGGCGATGCCGTTTCACCTCACGGTGAAGCTCGGGACTTACCTGATGAAGCAGAAGCTCCGCGGCGTCAAGAAGTACCCGCTGATCATGGAGCTTGAGCCGCTCTACGCGTGCAACCTCAAGTGCGGCGGCTGTGGCAAGATCCAGCAGCCCGCGGCGCTGCTCAAGCAGCGGATGCCGGTCGAGCAGGCCATCGCCGCCGTCGAGGAGTGCGGCGCGCCGATGGTCTCGATCGCCGGCGGTGAGCCGCTGATGCACCCGAAGGTGCACGAGATCACCGCCGAGCTGCTCAGGCGCAAGAAGTTCGTCGTGCTATGCACGAACGCCGTGTTCCTGCCCAAGCACATCGACAAGTTCAAGCCGAACAAGAACTTCGCCTGGATGGTCCACCTGGACGGCGTCGGCGCCAGGCACGACGAGGCCGTCGCCAAGGAAGGGGTGTTCGACCAGGCCGTCGAGGCGATCAAGCTGGCCAAGTCCAAGGGCTTCGCGGTCTACACGAACACCACGGTGTTCAACAACGACTCGCCGCAGGACGTGATCGACACCCTCGAGTACATCCACGAGCTGGGTGTCGACCGCCTGGAGATCGCCCCCGGCTACGCCTACGGCAAGGCCCCCGACCAGGACCGGTTCCTCGGCGTGGCGCAGACCCGCGAGCTGTTCAGCAAGGCGTTCGCCGATGGCCGCCGCAAGAAGTGGCGCTTCAACCACTCCCCGCTCTACCTGGACTTCCTCGAGGGCAAGGCCGACTTCCAGTGCACCCCGTGGGGCGTCCCGCTTTACACCCTGCAGGGGTGGCAGCGCCCGTGCTACCTGATGGACGACGGCTACGTCGACACTTGGAAGGAACTGATCGAGGAGACCGACTGGGACAAGTTCGGCCGCGGCAAGGACCCGCGCTGCGACAACTGCATGGCGCACTGCGGCTACGAGCCGACCGCCGTCCTCGCCACCATGGACTCGCTGCGCCAGAGCCTGCGCGCCATGGTCAGCCACTGACCCAGGTCAAGCCCGGCACGACGCGGCAGTCCCCCGCCCGGCGGCGCGGCGGGCTGCCGTTTCGTGCTGTCACTTGATCGAGCGGAGCGTCAGGAGAGCAGGCCCGCGGGCAGCAGGGCGTGCACGCCCCAGGTGACGTTGGCGACCTGGGTGACCCGCAGGTCGGCGCAGGTGGACGCCAGGGCGAGGGCCTCGGCCCGGGAGGCGCCGTACAGCGACGCGATCCAGCTCACCATCGCGTCGAGCGCGTCGCCCATCGCCTCGTTCAGGTCGGCGGAGAACCCGAAGGTGACCAGGCCGGCCGGGGTCTGCGCGTGCACGGTGGCGAGCGGACGGCCGGCCGCGAGGCTGACCACCGCCTCGGTGGTCATGCCCGTCTCGATGGCGGTGCCGCACGACTCGCCGTCGCCCTGCGCCGCGTGACCGTCGCCCAGGTAGAGCAGCGCGCCGTCGACGGCGACCGGCAGGTACAGGGTCGAGCCCGCGACAAGCTCCTTGCAGTCGATGTTCCCGCCGGCGCTCGCGCGTGGCGGGATCGTCGAGTGCTCGCCCGGCCCGGCCGGCGCGACCCCGGTCACGCCGAGGAACGGCGCGATCGGCCGGGTGTACCGGCCGTTGGCGGTCGCCGTGCCCGCCGCGTTGTCGATGTCCCACAGCAGCCACGCCGGGTCGCCGCCGGCCAGGCCGAGCCTGCGCGCCACCGGCGAGTCGGGCGAGGCCGGCGACACGGTCCAGCCCCACGGCTGCGGCGTCAGCGAGACGATCCGCACCGCGAGCAGGTCACCCGCGGCCGCGCCGCGCACCGCCACCGGACGGTTGACGCAGTGCCCGCGGAAGTCGCCGGGGAACATCACCGGCTTGCCGGTGTCGCCGGGAAACTCATGCCGCTCCAGGTAGCCGGCGGCGTCAAGTGACCGCACGACGATCGTGTCACCGGGGTCGATGGTGACGGCCGGGTCGTGCGCGGCCGAGAAGACGTTCACGCAATCCCGCGGCGCGGGCTCAATCCGGTGCACGGTCATGCCAGCGATTATCCCGAACGGAGCCGTGCTTCGCCCGCTCCCGTCCGTGATCCCGCCACCGCGGTCCACTGGCGGCCTTCGGCCGCTTCTTGCTGTTATCTCGCTGACGGCAGCCGGCGCCTCCGCCAGGCGATGATCGTGTGCGTTTGATGGCCGTTTTCCGCGATCAACTGCACACGATCCTCGCCGGAGGCGCCAAAGCGCCGGGTGTAAGTTGGCGCGCATGGCCGATGAGCAGGTGACCGAGCCGGACAATACGGCGGTGCGGGTCGCGCTGTGGCGGGCGCTGCACACCGAGGTGGACGCGCCGCCGCACGTGCTCGAGGACACGGTCGGGCTGCGGCTGGCGGACCCGCCCGACGGCTGGCGCTCCCGGCCGGACATGGACCCGGTGTTCACCAGCGGGTTCCGCGCGTCGATCGTGGCGCGCGCCCGGTTCATCGAGGACCTGGTGGAGGAAAAGGCCGCGCAGGGGGCAGGCCAGTTCGTGCTGCTCGGCGCGGGACTCGACACGTTCGCACAGCGCCGCCCGGAGCTCGCGGCCCGGCTGCGGGTGTTCGAGGTGGACCAGCCGGGCACCCAGGCATGGAAGCGGCGCCGCCTGACCGAGCTCGGTTACGGCGTCCCGGAGTGGCTGCGGCTGGTGCCCGTGGACTTCGAGGCGGGCGCCTCCTGGCCGGAGGAGGCCGTCAAGGCCGGCTTCGACGCGGCCCGGCCCGCGGTGGTGGCCTCGGCCGGCGTCAGCATGTACCTGACGCGGGAGGCGAACGCGGCAACGCTGCGCGACCTGGCCACGCTCGCGCCCGGCTCCACGGTCGCGCTGACGTTCCTGCTTCCGCTGGACCTGGTCGACGAGCGGGACCGCCCGGGCTGGATCATGTCGGAGAACGGCGCCAGGTCGTCGGGGACGCCGTTCATCAGCTTCTTCGCACCGCAGGAGTTCCTCGGCCTCGCCCGCGCCGCCGGGTTCGCCGGCGTGCGGCACGTGTCCGGCCGCGACCTGAACGACCGCTACTTCGCCGGCCGGCCCGACGGGCTGCGCATGTCGACCGGCGAGGACTTCCTGATCGCGACCGCCTAGCGGCGCCAGGCGGGCCGGGCGGGCGGGCAAGGTAGGCCGCCGCGGTACACCGGTAGCGTTGTCGCATGAGCATCCCGTTCCCGGAACCGACCGATCCGGCGGCGTCTCGCGCCGAGGTGTTCGCCCGCTACCTCAGCTACTTCCGCGCCCAGCTCGCCGTAAGGTTGCGCGGGCTGCCCGCCGACGAGCTGCGGCGCTCCCGGCTGCCATCCGGCTGGACCCCGATTGACCTGCTCAAACACCTCACCTACGTCGAGCTGCGCTGGCTTGAGTGGGGATTCGAGGGCCGCGACGTCGCCGACCCGTGGGGCGACACCCGGGAGGGCCGCTGGCACGTGGCGCCGGAGGAGACCCTGGACGGCTTGCTCGCCGCGTCGCAGGCCCAGGCGGCCCGCACCGAGCGGGTGATCGCCCGGCACCGTCTTGACGAGCAGGGCCAGCCGGGCGAACGGTGGGGCGGCGCGCCGCCCGCCACCCTAGAGCGGGTCCTGTTCCACCTGGTCCAGGAGTACGCCCGGCACCTGGGCCACCTGGACATCGTCAGTGAGCTGGCCGGCGGCCCCGTGGGCGAGTAACGCGCCAGCCGACGGCCCGGCCCGTGGCCGCGCTCGGAGCGCCCAGCGCCGGCCGGTTACCCGCGGCGCGGCCCGGACGGAGGACCCTCCGGCCGGGCCGCTGCCTGAACCGCGCCTGGTCCTGTCGCGCCTTACGCCGCAGCCGACCCAGGGCCGCCGTTGCCCGCTCCAGCCCCGGCGGCGACGTCCGCGCCCGCCTCCATGGCTTCGGTGATGAGCTGGCGGATCGCTCGGGCCAGCGCCTCGTCGAGCTCGGGGTCGGTAGCCCGTCCTGCGTCATTCATGGTCCATCTGCTCCGTTCCCCTGACGCGTTGCGGCACGCCAGGACCAAGTTACACAGATGTAGTTCGCATGCGTTGAGGCTACCGAACATCATCGGCCGGGATCAGGCGAATACGCGAATTCCGATACTTCCCCGTTATGTGGCGAGCCCGGCCACCGACACGAGCGCTTCTTGCTGTTATCTCGAACGCCGGCCGTGCTTAGGTCAGGCCCCACCGTTTCCTGATGGCGCGGTTGGCCACGCCGAACGCGCCGTCGACGGCGATGCCGAGGATGAGGATCACGATCATGATCGCGATCGTGGACGGCATGTCCGTCTGGTCCTGGTCGGACTGGAACAGCGCGCCGATCGAGGGTTCGCCGGCGACGAGCACAAGCAGTTCGGCGGTCAGCAGGGCGTGCCAGGTGAACGCCCAGGCCTGCTTGAGCCCGGCCACGAACGTGGGGAGCGCGGCGGGGATGATCAGGTGGCTGGTCAGGCCCAGTCCGCGCAGTCCCATGATTCTGGCCGACTTGAGTAGCAGCGGCGGGATGAAGTCCACGCCGGAGATGACCGCGTTGGCGATAGCCGGGGCGGAGGCCATCACGATGATGAACAGGATGGAGGCGTTGGTCAGCCCGAACAGGATGATCGCGAACGGGATCCACGCCGCCGACGGCAAGGTCTGCATCCCGGTGATCAGTGAGCCGACCGCGGCCCGCAGCGGGGGGACGCGGGCCACCAGGAGGCCGACGACGGTGCCGATGACCAGGGCGACCCCGTAGCCGATGAGCGCGCGCAGCACGGTGTCCCCGGTCGCGTGCCACAGCAGGCCCGTCTTCGCCTGCTCCCACAGGTTGGTGAGGGTGACCCCGGGACCGGGCAGGACGAACTTCTTCCAGCCGGTGAGGTGGATCAGCTCCCAGACGAGCCACACCAGGGCGACGGCGGCCAGCTTCGGCCAGGTCGCGGCCCAGGCCCGGCGCGCTCGCTCGCCGGCGTCCACGCGCCCGGGGGCGGGGGCGAGTTCGAGGGCGTCGAGCCCGGCGAGTGTCGTGTCAGCTGCCATGACGGCTTACCTCCGCGCGGAGCCGGTCGGTGATCACGCTGGCCAGCTCGGCGACCGGGGCGGAGTCGATCCGCCGCGGCCTCATCACGGGCACCGGGTACTCCTCGATGACCCGGCCCGGGCGGCTGGACAGCAGGACCACGCGGTCGCCGAGGCGGACGGCCTCGCGGACGTTGTGCGTGACGAACAGGACGGTCAGGCCCTTGCCGACCCGCTCGCGCACGCGGTCGAGCTCGTCGTGCAGCAGGTCGCGGGTCATCGCGTCGAGCGCGCCGAACGGCTCGTCCATCAGCAGCACGTCGGCGTCCTGGGCCAGGGCGCGGGCGAGCGCGACCCGCTGCCGCATGCCGCCGGACAGCTCGTGCGGCCGCTTGGCCGCGAAGCCGCGAAGGTGGACGGCGTCGAGCAGTTCCGCCGCCCGCGCCTTGCGCTCAGCCCGCGGCACCTTGCGGGCGCGCAGCGCGAGCTCGACGTTGGCCCCGGCGGTGAGCCACGGGAACAGGCCGGGCTCCTGGAACATGAGCGCCACCCGGCCGTGCACCGTGATGTCGCCGCTCGTCGGCCGGTCCAGGCCGGCCACGAGCGACAGCAGCGTGGACTTGCCGCAGCCGGACGCGCCGATGAGGCAGGTGAACTCACCCGGCTGGACGGTGAGGGACACCTGGTCGAGTGCGCGGACGGCGGAGCCGCCGCGCCCGTACACCTTGGACACGCCGGCCAGGCTGACCGTCGCGGCCTGGGTTACCGCTGTGGTGGACATGGAAGGCTCCGTAATCTTGCCCGCTTCGCTGTTATCGCTGGCCGGGCCACGGCCCGCCCCCGGTCGGCGGGCCGTGGCCCGTGCTGCTAACCGGCGCTCACCGTCGTCTGGTCGGTCGCGGTGAGGATCGAGTTGAGCGGGTCCAGGTCGAAGATCCCGCTCAGGTCCACCGTCTTGAGCAGCCCGACCGCGGTGGCCTGCTGGGCGTCCTGGGTGAGCGACGCCGCGCCCGGGTCGTCGGTGAAGGTGATCTCCTTGAACGCCGGGTCGAGCACCTTGGCCGACAGCGGCTTGCCGGTGTACGCGCCTAGCTCGGCGTTGGCGGCCTGCTCGGCGCCGGTCGGGTTGGACTTGATGTAACCGAGCGCGTCCAGGTTGGCCTTGAGCAGGTCGGCGACGATGTCCGGGTGCGCGGCGAGGAACGACTGGGTGACCACGAGCAGCGTGGTCGTGCCCGGCTCGCTCAGCAGCACCTTCCCGCCGTCCTGCACCATCTCCACGTCGTAGGGCGACGGCTCGGAGGCGCCGGCGATCTGCCCGGACTTGAACTCGAGCACGGCGGCCGAGTTCGGCGCGGTCGGCTTGATCGCCACGTCGCCGCCGCCGGTCGCGCTGGTGGTGAGCCCCTGCTGCTTGAGCCAGTAGCGCACGGCCACGTCCTGCGTGTTGCCGAGCGAGGGGCTGGCCAGCGACTGCCCCTTAAGCTGCGCGGCAGAGGTGATGGCCGGCTTCACCACAACGGACGCCCCGCCGGTGGCGACCCCGGAGACGATCTTGATGGCCTGCCCGCTGGACTTCTGCCAGGCGTTGATCGCCGGGTTCGGCCCCACGTAGGCGGCGTCGAGCTGCCCGGCCAGGATCGCGGTCGTCTCCTGCGTGCCGCTGGTGAACACGGTCGTCTTCACCGAGCCCGCCGAGCCGAGCTCCTTGGCGAAGTAGCCGTTCTTCACCGCGACCAGCGCGGGCGCGTGCGTGATGTTCGCCAGGTAGCCGAGCCGCACCGTCACCGGCGCGCTCGCCGCGGCGCTCGTCGAGCCGGCGGCGGAAGACGCCGAAGAGGCGGAGGAAGACGAAGACGCGGAAGACGAGGACGACCCGCCCGAGGAGCAGCCGACGATGAGGAGGGCGCCCGCCAGGACGGCCGCGCCAGCCAGGATGCTGCGCATTAAGTATCCATTCCCAATTGATTTAATAGGTTATAGCTGGACTATATACCAGACCTGGAAAGTAGGAAATAGGGCGGCAACACTTGTAACGTGACCGCCATCACGTGGCGGAAGGCCTGACAAGATCGCGGTTTTGCGATCAGGCCAGCCGGCCCGGACATCGGGGGGACGGGGGTCGCCCCCGGAAGTCAGCTGTCGTCCGAGGAGTCCTGCACGTCGACGCCCTCGACCTGGGGCGCGAACTTGTTCACGCACTCCTCGAGGCGGGCGATGTCCGCCACGCCGGCGCCGGTGGTGTTGTAGGTCACCACGTCGATCGCGGACGCGAGCGGCACCCCGGTGGCGATCGGCGCCGCCTTGACGTGCGGCAGGTTGTCGCACGCGGAGCGCACCTTGAGCTTGAACGCGACCGGCGTGCTCGTCTTGAAGTAGATGAGCGCCTGCTGCTGGCCGAGGGCCTTGTTGAACTGCGCGCACCCGGTCATGCCAAGACAGAGGGCCACGCCCGTCAGGCCGAGAGCCACCGGAACGAGCCACCGCCGTCGGCCTTGGGAGGTCGAGTACTCCAATCTTGGCTCTCCTACACAGATCGAACTGTCGGACAACGGCAAGATTGGAGCACTCGTCCGGGGGGTTGCCTCCCCGGAAGACACCACTGGCACGGAGACAGCATATGTGGTCAGCGCAGCGAGTACGGTACTGGGGAGACTCGAACGATCCTGTCCGAACTGCTGAGACGGCCCGCCGCCGACGGCGCGCGTGCCATCATGGCCGCACCACCGCCCGCGCCCTCCCCACCCGCCCGCTCCCGCCCTTCCCAGGCCCGCACCGATACGGCATCGATGCCACCGCGCCATATCCTCATCGTCAACGCCCGCAACGTGTCTGCGCCGGTCTTCGTGATCGGCGCGCCGCACTCCGGCGCAGAGCACGTCGGGCGTGCGCTCAAGGTCTCCCCCGGGTTCCACGTCACTATCGGGCAGCAGGCCGTGCTGCAGGCGGTCTACGGGTTCGCCAGGCGGCCGTCGCTGCACAGCGGACGGGGCGACGCCGCCGCCGCCGTGATGCGAGACGCCTTCGCACAGGGCTGGCAGATCGGTCCGGCGAGTTGCCTGGAGTGCTCGCCGCAGTGCCGCTCGGCGGCGGGACTGCGGCAGGCGGAGGTCGGGCCGTGCACCGAGCTGCGCGGGCTCAGCCGGTACGGCGACGCGACACCGGACCTGACCTACTGCGCCGAGGCCCTGGTGGCGGCGTTCCCCGACGCGCTGATCGTCCAGGTGGTGCGAGACGGCCGGGACACGGTGGCGGCGATGCTCAAGGACCAGGTGGCGATGTCCTGGTTCCGGCCGAGCGTGGTCAACATCGAGACCGAGTTCCCCAACCCGTTCTACGGCGTGGAGGACGAGTCCGACCGGCTCGCCTTCCCGTCGCTGTCCAGCGCGGGCAAGTGCGCGCTGCGCTGGCGGGGCGCGATCAGGATCGCCGCCCGGCTGCGCCGGGCGCTGCCGGAGGACCAGCTCAAGACGCTACGGTACGAGGACATGGCGCGCGACCCCGGCGCGGCCGCGGCCGCGCTGTCCGGCTTCACCGGGTCGAAGGTCGCCGCGCCGGTGACCCCGTCCGCCCGGCGCGCGAAGCCGGAGCAGAACGAATGGCGGCGCACCCTCACCTACAGCCAGCTCGCGGACGTGGAGAAGGTCGCCGGCGAGGAGCTGCGCCGCCTCGGCTACAAGTAGCTGTGGTTTCCGCGGGGGGACGCCCCCCTGCACCCCCGATCGCATAACCCGCAACGCCTAATCGCGCGCCCGTTCGTACTGCTCCTGGTTTTCCTGTGCCTTGAACTGGGTCAGGTACAGGTCGGCGTACAGCCCGCCCGCGGCGAGCAGCTCCTCGTGCGTGCCGGTCTCGGCGACCTGGCCCGCCTCGATCACCAGGATCTGGTCCGCCTCGCGGACGGTGGACAGCCGGTGCGCGATGACCAGCGACGTCCGGCCGCGCAGCGCGACCGACAGGGCCTGCTGCACAGCGAACTCCGACTCCGAGTCAAGGTGCGCGGTCGCCTCGTCGAGCACCACGATGGACGGCGCCTTGAGCAGCAGCCTGGCCAGGGCGACGCGCTGCTTCTCGCCGCCGCTCAATCGGTAGCCGCGGTCGCCGACGATCGTGTCGAGGCCGTCGGGCAGCACCGAGATGAGGTCCCAGATCTGCGCGGCCTGGCATGCGTCGACAAGCTCGCGCTCGGTCGCGCCCGGCCGTGCGTACAGCAGGTTGGTGCGGATCGTGTCGTGGAACAGGTGCGCGTCCTGCGTGACGACGCCGACCACGTCGTGCAGCGAGTCGAGCGTGACGTCGCGGATGTCGTGGCCGCCGATGAGCACCGCGCCGTCGTTCGGGTCATACATGCGGGAGACGAGCTGGGTGATGGTGGTCTTGCCCGCGCCGGACGGACCGACCAGCGCGGTGAGCTTCCCGGCGGGGGCGGCGAACGAGACGTCGTGCAGCACGCCCGCGGCGGCGTCGGTCCGCTCCGGCTGCTTCAGCGCGATCGACTCCAGGGAGGCGAGTGACACCTCCTGCGCGGTCGGGTAGCGGAACGACACCCGGTCGAACGCGATCGATGGCGCGGTGTCCGCCGCGTCGCGGGCGGGCAGGGTTATCGCGCCCGGCTTCTCCTTGATCAGCGGCTCCAGGTCCAGGACCTCGAAGACCCGGTCGAAGCTGACCAGGGCGGTCATCACCTGGATCTGCACGTTGGACAGCGAGCCGATCGGCCCGTAGACCCGGGCGAGCAGCTGGGCGATCGCGACCAGCGTGCCGAACTGGAACGCCCCGTGGATCACCATCGCGCCGCCGACGCCGTAGGTGACCGCGGTGAACAGGCCGGTGAGCAGGGTGATCGCGATCATGAACACCATGCCGTACATGTCCCTGGTGACGCCGATCTCGCGGACCTTGTACGCCTTCGCGGCGAACAGCTGCGACTCCTCGCGCGGGCGGCCGTAAAGCTTGGCGAGCATCGCGCCGGCCACGTTGAACCGCTCGGTCATCGTGCTGCCCATCTCGGCGTTGAGCTGCATGGACTCCCGCGACAGGCGCTGCAGGCGGCGGCCGAGCAGGCGGGCCGGGAAGATGAACAGCGGGATGAGCAGCAACCCGATCAGGCTGACCAGCCAGGACAGGTAGAACAGGGTGACCAGGATGACGATCAGCGACAGGACGTTGGACAGCACGCTTGACAGCACGCCGACGATGGCCGTCTGCGCGCCCATCACGTCACCGTCAAGCCGGCTGACCAGCGACCCGGTCTGGGCGCGGGTGAAGAACGCGAGCGGCTGCCGCTGCACGTGGTCGAAGACCTGGGTGCGCAGGTCGTAGATGAGGCCCTCGCCGATCCGCGAGGAGAAGTACCGGTTCACCACGCCGAGCAGCGCGTCGAGCAGGGTGACCCCGGCGACGGTCACCGCCACCCCGATGACGATGGCCTCGTCCTTGGCGATGATCCCGTTGTCGATCAGCTGGCGCAGCAGCAGCGGGTTGACCACCGTGATCACGGCGTCCAGGGCGGTGGCGAACAGGTAGACGGCGAGCTTCCACCGGTAGGGGCGCGCGTAACCGGCGATCCGCTTGATCGTCCCCGGCTTGAGCTTCTGCTTGGTGACCGACGGGTCCATACGGAACCCGCCGCGCATCATCATCATTCCGGGACCGTGGGCCATCACTCACCCGATGATAGTTCCCCGATGATGTGGCATTGTCACGGTTTTTCGGTGGGCGAACGGTCCCTTGCCCGCGCTTGCCAGGCGCGGCCGTACCCGCCCGCGCTACCTCTTGGTGGCGCCGCCCCGGCCGCGCAACGCGACCCCGGTCTCGGTGAGGATGCGGTGGATGAAGCCGTAGGACCGCCCGGTCGCGGTCGCCAGCGACCGGATGGACTCACCGGCGTCGTAACGGGCCTTCAGGTCAGTCGCCAGCTTGCTGCGGTCCGCGCCGGTGACCCGGGTTCCTTTCCGGATCGTCGCCGTGTCGGCCACCTTTACCTCCCGTAAGGTCTAGCACTCATTGCGTTACTTCCCCTAACGCAATGATCACCTATCGGGGGCCGGTTGGCCACAGCTGACCGAGTGATAGTTGACTGTCATAGCAGGGTGGACCGCCAATCGGCGGCACGCGCAATGGCGCTGGCGGGTCAGGCGAGAGCGACTAGGTCGGCGAAATCGGCGGACCAGGTGTCCTCTGTTCCCTCCGGCAGCACAATCACCCGCTGCGGAGAAAGCGCGTCGACCGCGCCCTCGTCGTGGGTGACCAGCACGATCGCGCCGCGGTACGCGGCCAGGGCGGCCAGGATCTCCTCGCGGCTCGCCGGGTCCAGGTTGTTGGTCGGCTCGTCGAGCAACAGCACATTGGCACCGGAAACAACAAGGAGCGCTAGCGCCAATCGCGTCTTCTCGCCACCGGAAAGCACACCGACCGGCTTATCGACGTCCTCGCCGGAGAAGAGAAATGAGCCGAGGACTTTCCGCTGCTCTGTATCGGTTAGTTCCGGGGCGGCGGTACGCATGTTCTCGATGAGCGACCGCTCGGTATCGAGGGTCTCGTGCTCCTGGGCGTAATAGCCCAGCCTTAGCCCGTGACCGGGCGTGACCATTCCGGTGTCCGGGGCTTCCACGCCCGCCAGCAGCCGCAGCAGGGTGGTCTTGCCCGCGCCGTTGAGGCCGAGCACGACGACCCGGCTGCCGCGGTCGATGGCGAGGTCCACGTCGGTGAAGACCTCCAGGGAACCGTAGGACTTCGACAGTCCCTGCGCCGTCAGCGGCGTCTTGCCGCACGAGGCCGGCTCAGGGAACCGCAGCCGGGCGACCCGGTCGGCCTGCCGGTCGGCCTCAACGCCCGCGAGCAGCCGGTCAGCGCGGCGCGCCATGTTCTGCGCCGCCTTGGCCTTGGTCGCCTTGGCGCCAAGCTTGGCCGCCTGCAGCTGCAGCGCGGAGGCCTGCCGCTCGGCGTTGACCCGCTCCCGCTTGCGGCGCCGCTCGTCGGCCTCGCGCTGGGCGAGGTAGGCCTTCCAGCCGACGTTGTAGATGTCGAGCACGGAGCGGTTGGCGTCGAGGTTGAAGACCTTGTTGACGACCTGCTCCACCAGGTCCACGTCGTGGCTGATGACGAGCAGCCCGCCGCGGTAGTTCTTGAGGTGGTCGCGCAGCCAGGTGATCGAGTCCGCGTCCAGGTGGTTGGTCGGCTCGTCGAGCAGCAGCGTCTGCGCGCCGGAGAACAGGATCCGGGCCAGCTCGACGCGCCTGCGCTGCCCGCCGGACAGCGTACGCAGCGGCTGGCGCAGCACCCGGTCGGGCAGCCCGAGCGACGCGGCCATCGCGGCCGCCTCAGACTCCGCCGCGTACCCGCCGAGCACCGCGAGCCGGTCGCTGAGCGAGCCGTAACGGCGGATCGCCTTCTCCGCCTTCGCCGGGTCCGGGTCCGACATCAGCGCCTCCGCCTGGCGCATCCCGATCAGCACCTCATCCAGGCCGCGCGCGGACAAAATGCGGTCAAGCGCGAGGGTCTCCAGGTCCCCGGTTCGCGGGTCCTGCGGAAGGTAGCCGACGGTGCCGGTCCGCCGGATGCTGCCCGCGGCCGGCTGGCCGGCGCCGGAGAGCACCTTGGCGAGCGTGGTCTTACCCGCGCCGTTCCTGCCGACGAGGCCGATGCGGTCTCCCTCGGCGACCTGAAAGGACGCGTCCGCCAGCAGGAGCCGGGCACCAGCACGCAGCTCTATGCCACTGGCGACGATCATGATGACCAAGGATACCGGACCAGCCCGGTTTCCCTGGTCGCCCGGCCGACGCGGGGGCTGCCCCAGCGCGCTTCGGCGACGGCTTCACCTTGGCCCTGGCCTACGGCTCGGTCAGCCGGATCTTCACCGCGAGGAATCCCTTCGGCGCTGCCTCCAGGACGGCGCGCCTGGGGTCGGGCACGGTCAGGAACCGGTCCGTCGCCATGGCGAGGTACGGGGCGAGCCGCGGGTCATCGCGCAGTTCGGCGACCGCCCGCTTGTCCCCGCCGAGCACCACCGCGTCCAGCCGGCTCAGCCGTCCTACTCCGCTACCCGCCGCCGCGCCCCTATTGCCCGGCGGGCGCGCGCCTGGGCGCCCGACCGTGGCCGTACCGCCCGACTCCCAGCGGGTGAAGACGAGCACCGCCGCGTCCGCCGCGGCGTCTAGCGCCTCGTTCGCCTGCTTCTCCCGGCGCCGGGCGAAGCGGTGCTGTGACCAGCCGCCCGCGGCGCTGCGACCGTGCACCGGCCGGGAGCCGGCCTTGGCGTCCGCGAGCGCCGGCGGGTACCCGGTGAAAACCCCGGCCGCGTACCCGCCGAGCCGGACAAGCAGCACGCCGACGGACCGGGGCACCGCGGCGTGCGCGGCGACCGCCGCGGTGATCTCGGCCGGGGCGGGGCGGACGTCCGGGTCATCAGCGCCCGGCGCCGAGCGGTCACCGCGCGCGGGCCAGGCGAGCGACTCGGGGAACGGCGGGTGGCATTCGGCGACCGCGCCGTCCGGTGCGGTGAAGGTCACATAGTGCGTATCACAGGTCACGATCAGCGAATTCTCCGGTGCGCCGCCGGGCCCGGCGGACGCGGGAACGCCGTGCCTGACGGCGAACGAGGCGATCCAGCCGGGGAATCGGGCACCCGAAACGTCAACCCATTTAGCGCCACTACCTGCGACGTTCTTCACTACACGCTGTCCTATCCTGTTTACTGACCGTGCATACCACCGTTACGCACGTCACGGAGTCCACAAGACCAAATGAGGTAGTTTCCATGCTCCCGACCGATCCAAGTGACCGTCCGGGCAGCTCTCTCCCGGGGGGCCCGCCCCCCGGACCCCCTGAAGGCACGCCCCACGCGCAGCCGCTGCCAGACGAGGTGTTGGCAGCCCAGCCGCTGACAGACATTGTGCCGCCCGCGGCAACCGCGCACGGCACTACCATCATCCGTCCTGGCACTACGATCATCCGCCCCGGCGCCGTGGCCTGGGGCGGCCCGCCCGATGCCAGGGACGGCGGCTACTCCTCGTGCGAGGCGGTCGAGCGGGCCCTGGCCGCGGCGGCGCGCAACCCCGCCGAGCTGCCCGGCCTGCTCACCGAGCTTGCCCCGAGCCGGCTGTGGGTACCGTTGCCGCACCGGCCGTTCACCGACGGCACCGCGGTGCGGCTGCCGCTCGTCCACTACCAGGACGCCGACTTCGTGCCCTGCTTCACCTCCGTGCAGCGCCTCAACGCCTGGGCGGGCCGCGCGGCGGCGGCCGCGCTCGACCCGGTGACCGGCGCAGAGCTGACGGGCACGGGCCCGGCTAGGGCAGACCTGCCGGGCCCGGGGGCCGCCGGCCGGTCCTGGCAGCGGGCGGGCGACGCGCGGCTGGTACCGCACGTGGTGCTGCCCGCCATCGGCCTGGCCCGGCGGCTGCCGTCCGGCGTCGGCCTGGCGATCAACCCCGAGAGCTCACCCGGCCTGCCGCTTTTCCCCGAGTGCGTGCCCTACCTGGCCAGGCTGACCGCCCCCGCCATCCTCGCGCTGGCCGGCACCGCACCGCCCGGCGCCCTGGCCATGGAGCAACTCGCCCCTGGCAGCGGGGCCCGGTTCCTCGTCGGTCACCCGCCCGCCGAGCCGTCCGCGCTGCTCACCGAGACACGGGCCGCGCTGCGCGGGCTCCCCGTTGCCCGTCAGGCCTCCCGCGCCTGGCTGTCCGTGCCCGGGCAGGGTGAGGGCCTGCTGATCTCCGTCCAGCTCGACGACCCGTCGAGCGAGCAGGCCCGGGCGGCCGTCACCGACGCGATCGAGGACGCCACTGCCGCGGTCGCACTCCGCGTCCCGTTCCCCGTCGACCTCATCTTCCCCGGTGAGACCGAGCCGGATGCGATCGACACGTGGATCGCCGGCAACACCCGCCCCTTCTACCAGCGCGACGACCGCGATTAGCGCACGCTTATCGCCGCTGGACCGGCGCGGCTCCCGGTCACGACGCCCGACAATCGCGGTGCGCGGGCCAGGACGTTCCTGCGACAGACATTCGTCGCCTGTGATTGCGCAAATCATTGCCATTCTTGCTTACGCAAATGGCAACCAATTGCCATTTACGACACGTCTAATAAAATCCGGTGAATTGCCACTAGCGCCTCGTACCATGACGCTATGACTATCCCCCAGGCGCTCGAAGAGCGCGTAACCACCCTGGAATACGCTGTATTCCATCAAATCCCCGCTACGATGGCTGCCATGACCCATGGCGCTACCCATCATTACGCCGAGACCGTGGCCAACGGCGAGGCGATCGCCGGCCTGCACGTCAACCTCGCTGCCCTTGAGGCCAGCCTTCACGGTCACATGGCCAACCTCAAGGCCGCTATCGACCTCCAAGGCGACAGCCTGCGCAAGGAACTCGGCGTAGCCACCGCAGGGTTCCGCGCCGATGTGACCGGGCTCCGCGAGACGATGAGCATGCGGTTCCAGAAGGTCGACGGCCAGTTCAACGCCGTCCACGCCGAAATGAACCACCGGTTCGAGGCCGTGGACCAGCGGTTCGACGCCGTGGACCAGCGGTTCGAGGGGATCGACACGCGGCTGCGCGATCTCCGGTCCGACATGGACGCGAAGCTGGACGAGATCCTCGTCGAGCTGCGCAAGCCGACCGACTAAAACTCGGCCTGGGGAACGGCCGGTGGGCCTGGCCGGCGGTCGGGAATTTCGCTCCCCGACCGCCGGACGGGCGGTGCTAGCGCGGTCACAGCGGACCGCTTAGTGCCTCCAGTCGCACCGCGTCCAGTTCCGCCGCCGTCATCAGGCCAGCATCGAACAGCGCGAGGAACTCTCCGGACAGGCTCGTACCGAACACCAGCGGGTCATCAGTGCCGACCGTCACGCGGACGCCCGCGTCGAACAGGCGGCGGATCGGATGCTCCGCGATTCGCGCGACCCGTCCGAGCATGACGTTCGAAGTCGGGCATACATTCAGCCGCACCCCAGCCCGCGCGAGGAACCGCATCGCCGCCGGCGAGGCGGCCGCGGCGATCCCGTGCTGGACCTCATCCAGCTCAAGCAACTCGACGGTCCGCCAGACGTCGTCGGCGGTCCCCCACTCCCCCACGTGCGCCTTCAGGCGCAGCCCGGCCGCCTTCGCGGCCGGGCATCCGGTGGAAGCGGTCTCCCGCCTGGTCGCGCACCCAGGCGTGCATGTCGTCCATCGAGGCGAGCACCCGGTCCACGGGCCGGATGTCCAGGCCCGTCGCCGCCTTCAGGTACTCCCGGTCCCCGCTGACGAACCCCGCGTGCACATGCAGGTCGGCCTTCGCACAGGCGCGCAGGCCAGCGAGGTCGCGTGCCTCAAGCGCATCCTGGAACGGTGAACTCATCCCGGGAGTCTCACGCCTGGGTCAGGGCCACGCAACCGGTTAACTGCGACTTTTCGTCCCAGCGCTTGATCGGGTCCCCGGTCGGAGCGGAGCGCGAAGAAGCGCGGGACCGGGTACCGGGGGTCGTCTACCGGGCCTTCCTCGTTCCTGCCGCCCCAGGTCGGCCACCCGCGCGTCGAGGCCCTGCGAGTTTCCCGACTTTGTATCGATTTCGGTCATTCCTGTGTCCGTTACGTCCGATATAGGAAGAAGAAATAAGCAGAAACTGATACAAAGTTGTCCGGGAAGCGGGAACCGGCGATTTCTGCCGGGATACGAGAAGCGGGGGCGCTGCGGGTGTCGGCCGCGCGCCTTCGGGACCTGGTTTGTGGGTCACGACGAGCGCGCGGTGACACCCCTGCGCCCCCGCGACCCGCAGTTGCGCGGGGGCCCACGGGGCTGAAGCCCGGGAAGAAAGCCTGCGGAAGACCCGGGAAGAAAGCCTGCGGAAGAAGGACCTGGGGGAGAAAACCTAGATGTTGAAGCCCAGGGCGCGCAGCTGCTCGCGGCCGTCGTCTGTGATGTGCTCCGGGCCCCAGGGCGGCATCCACACCCAGTTGATGCTGAAGTCCTCGACGATGTCCTTGAGCGCCTCCGCCGCCTGCTCCTCGATCACGTCGGTGAGCGGGCAGGCCGCGCTGGTCAGCGTCATGTCGAGGGTGACGCGGTCCGGGCCGTCGAGCAGCACGCCGTAAATGAGGCCGAGGTCGACGACGTTGATGCCGAGCTCGGGGTCGACCACGTCGCGCAGCGCCTCGAGGACGTCCTCTGTCTTCTGCTTGACCTGCTCGTCGGTGAGCCCGGGAATGGCGCCAGTATCGGTGATACCTGCCTCTGTCATGCCTGTCCCCTGGTTGGTGAGTTGTTGCCGGTGCTGGTCAGATCAGTGGCGGCCAGGTCAGTCTTTTCCAAGGCCACGGCGGTCGCGGCCTTCCAGGCCATCCAGCCGAGCAGCGCGCACTTGATCCGCGCCGGGTACTTGGAGACGCCGGCGAACGCGACCGCGTCCTCGAGCACGTCCTCGTCCGGCTCAAGCTGTCCCTTGGACTGCATCAGCTCAAGGAAGGCGTCACCGATCCGCATGCCCTCGCTGACCGGCTTGCCGATCACCAGGTCACTCATCACCGAGGCGCTTGCCTGGCTGATCGAGCAGCCAAGCGACTCATACGAGACGTCCTCGATGACCGCCTCGCCGTCCACGCCCGGCTTCAGCGTGACGCGCAGCTTCACCTCGTCGCCGCACGTCGGGTTGACCTGGTACACCTCAGCGTCAAAGGGATCCCGCAGCCCCTTGTGGTGCGGGTTCCTGTAGTGGTCCAGGATGATCTCCTGGTACATGTCCTGAAGCTGCATAGTGCCTTCTGTAACGCCTTCCAGTTACCCCGTGTTCCGGTGCTTACGCCCGGAAGAACTTCTTGGCGTAGCGGATGCCGTCCGCCAGGGCGTCGACCTCGGCGTGGGTGTTGTACAGGTAGAACGACGCCCGGTTGGAGGCCTGGCAGCCGAGCGTGCGGTGCAGCGGCCACGCGCAGTGGTGACCGGTCCTGATCGCGATGCCGAGCTCGTCGAGCACCTGGCCGACGTCGTGCGCGTGCACGCCCTCGACCTCGAACGCGACCGTCCCGCCGCGGTTCTCCGTGGTCAGCGGGCCGAGGATGCGCACGCCGTCGATCTCGCCGAGGGCGGCGAGCGCGTGCGCGGTGAGCGACTCCTCGTGCGCCGCCACGTTGTCCATGCCGAGGGCGGCCAGGTAGTCCACCGCCGCGCCGAGGCCGGCGGCCAGCGACACCGCCGGGACGCCCGGCTCGAACTTCGCGGGCGGCGGCAGGAACGTGGTCTCCTCCATCCGGACGACCTCGATCATCGACCCGCCGGTGAGGAACGGCGGCAGCGCGTCAAGCGCCGCGTAACGCCCGTACAGGACGCCGAGTCCGAGGGGGCCGAGCATCTTGTGCCCGGAGAAGGCCAGGAAGTCGGCGCCGATGGAAGCGACGTCGACCGCATGGTGCGGCACCAGCTGGGCGCCGTCCACCAGGAACAGCGCGCCGACGGAGTGCGCGAGCTCGCCGATCTCGCGCAGCGGCGGGATGACGCCCGTGACGTTCGACTGCCCGGTCACCGCGACGATCTTGGTCCGCTCGGTGACCAGCGACGGGTCCACGTCGAGGCGGCCGTCCGGCAGTTCCCTGAACCACTTGAGCGTCGCCCCGGTGCGCAGCGCGAGCTGCTGCCACGGCACCAGGTTGGCGTGGTGCTCGATCTCCGAGATGAGGATCTCATCCCCGGGCCGCAGCGACATGCCCCCGGAGCCCAGTCCGAACGCGACCAGGTTGATCCCCTCGGTGGCCGACTTGGTGAAGACGATCTCCTCCGGCCTGGCGGCGCCGAGGAACGCGGCGACCTTCGCCCGGGCGCCCTCGTAGATCTCGGTGGCTTCCTGGCCGAGCAGGTGGGTGCCGCGGTGCGCGGCGGCGTTGTGCCGCTCGTAGTAGTCCCGTTCGGCGTCGAGCACCACGGTCGGGTGCTGTGACGTCGCCCCGGAGTCCAGGTACACCAGCGGCTTGCCGTTCCTGACCGTCCGGGACAGGATCGGGAAGTCCTTCCTGATCGCCTCGACGTCGAACGGCACGGTGTCCTCCCGGGGGGTGACGCCGCTCAGCAGCTCGCTCATGCCGATGCGCCCGCTCCCGTGAACCGCTCGTAGCCTTCGTTCTCGAGCACGTCGGCCAGCTCGGGGCCGCCCTCTTCCACGATCCGGCCGCCGACGAACACGTGCACGAAGTCGGGCTGCACGTAGCGCAGGATGCGTGTGTAGTGGGTGATCAGCAGCACGCCGCGGCCCGGCTTGGCGCGGAACCGGTTGATGCCCTCGGACACGACCTTCAGCGCGTCCACGTCGAGGCCGGAGTCGGTCTCGTCGAGCACGGCGATCTTCGGGTCGAGCAGCTCGAGCTGGAGGATCTCGTGGCGCTTCTTCTCGCCGCCGGAGAAGCCCTCGTTGAGCGAGCGGTTGGCGAACTGCGGGTCGATGGCCAGCCCGCTCATCGCCCCGTTCAGCTCCTTGACGAAGTTGCGCAGCTTCGGCGCCTCGCCGCGCGTCGCGGTGACCGCGGTGCGCAGGAAGTTGGACACCGACACGCCGGGCACCTCGACCGGGTACTGCATGGCGAGGAACAGCCCGGCCCGGGCCCGGGCGTCCACCGTCATCGACAGCACGTCCTCGCCGTCGAGCGTGACGGTCCCGGCCGTGACGGTGTACTTAGGGTGGCCGGCCAGCGCGTAGGCGAGGGTGGACTTGCCGGAGCCGTTCGGTCCCATGATGGCGTGCGTCTCGCCGTCGGCCACCGTCAGGTTGACGCCGCGCAGGATCTCGCGCAGCGAGCCGTCGGCCTCGCTGACGGCGGCGTGCAGGTCGCGGATCTCAAGGGTGGACACTATGACTCCTATATCGACACGAGGACGTCGTCGCCCTCGATCTTGACGGGGTAAACGGGCACCGGGGCGGTGGCGGGCATCGCGGTCGGCTTGCCGGTGCGCAGGTCGAAGCACGACCCGTGCAGCCAGCACTCGATGGTGGTGCCGTCGACGTCGCCCTCGGACAGCGGGACGGCGGCGTGCGAGCACCAGTCGCGGATCGCGAAGAACTCGCCCTCGGTCCGCACGATCGCGATCTCGTCGCCGTTCAGCACGACGCTGATCACGCCGCCCTCCGGTACATCGGAGACAGCGCACGCGCGAACGAAGGCGGCCGGCTCAGTCACGCGAGCTCCTCCTCGATCGCGGTGGTGATCCGCTCCTCGAGCTCAGGCACTCCGATCTTGCCGATCAGCTCGCCGAAGAAGCCGCGGATCACCAGGCGGCGGGCTTCCTCGAACGGGATGCCGCGGGCCTGCAGGTAGAACGTCTGCTCGTCGTCGAGCCTGCCGCTCGCCGACGCGTGCCCGGCACCGACGATCTCGCCGGTGAGGATCTCCAGGTTGGGCACCGAGTCGGCATGCGCCTCGTCGGTAAGGATCAGGTTCCGGTTGAACTCGTAGGTGTCGGTGCCGGTCGCCTCGGGCCGGATGAGCACGTCGCCGATCCAGACCGTGCGCGCGTCCTTGCCGGACAGCGCGACCTTGTAGCCGACGCGGCTGCGGCAGTTCGGCGTGTCGTGATCGACGAACAGCCGGTGCTCCAGGTGCTGCCCGCCGTCGGCGAACGCGATGCCGTGCAGCTCGGCGTCGCCGCCAGGCCCGGCGTACCTGACGGCCGGCGAGAGCCGGACCAGGGACCCGCCGAGGGTGACCGCGAAGTGCGCCACGTGCGCGTCCTTGCCCAGGGTGATCTGGTGGTGCGCCAACTGCACCGTGTCGTCCGCCCAGTCGGCGAGCGCGACGACGGTGAGGTCGCCGCCGTCGGCGACGCGGATCTCCACGTTGCTGGCGTAGGTCGCCGAGCCGGTCTGGTCGATCACCACGGTGGCCCGGCCGTAGGGCTGCACGTCGATGATCAGGTGCCCCGCGGCGGCCTGCTCCGTCCCGGTGCCAGTGACGCGGACGTAGGTCGGCGCGGACGCCGTCGTGTCCTTGGGCACGGTGAGCACGATCGCCCGGCCGCCAGTGCCGTCAGAAACAGAGGCGTACGCGCGGGCGCTTACCCGGTCGGTGGGGAGGAATCCGCCGGACGGGGCAAGCCGCCTCCGTTCCGCTAGATCCTCTGACTCCACCAGCAGCTCAGGGGCGGCCTCGACCGCGACATCCACCGCGCCGGCGAAGGCCGCGTCCTTGTGCAGCCCGCGCAGCCGGGCGAGCGGGGTGAACCGCCACTCCTCCTCGCGGCCCGTCGGGACGGCGAAGTCGTCGGGGCTGACCGACCCGAAAGAGTGCAGGCTGGAGACAGGCGCGGTCTCGACCGCGCTAGCCAGGTTGGACATGCTTAGCCGACCGCCCCTTCCATCTGCAGCTCGATCAGCCGGTTGAGCTCGAGCGCGTACTCCATGGGGAGCTCGCGGGCGATCGGCTCGACGAAGCCGCGGACGATCATCGCCATCGCCTCGTCCTCGGTCATGCCGCGCGACATCAGGTAGAACAGCTGGTCCGCGGAGATCTTCGAGACGGTGGCCTCGTGCCCCATCTCAACGTCGTCCTCGCGGATGTCGTTGTACGGGTAGGTGTCCGAGCGGCTGATGGTGTCGACGAGCAGCGCGTCGCACCTGACCGTCGACTTGGAGTGCGTGGCGCCTTCCTGCACGTTGATCAGGCCGCGGTAGCTGGTGCGGCCGCCGCCCCGCGCGACCGACTTCGACACGATCGTGGAGCTGGTGTTCGGCGCGCAGTGCACCATCTTGGCGCCAGCGTCCTGATGCTGGCCCGGTCCGGCGAACGCGACGCTGAGCGTCTCGCCCTTGGCGTGCTCGCCCATCAGGTAGACCGCCGGGTACTTCATGGTGACCTTGGAGCCGATGTTGCCGTCGATCCACTCCATCGTCGCGCCCGCCTGGCAGACGGCGCGCTTGGTGACCAGGTTGTACACGTTGTTCGACCAGTTCTGGATGGTCGTGTACCGGCAGCGGGCGTCCTTCTTGACGATGATCTCGACGACCGCGGAGTGCAGGCTGTCGCTCTTGTAGATCGGCGCGGTGCAGCCCTCGACGTAGTGCACGTAGGCGCCCTCGTCGACGATGATCAGCGTGCGCTCGAACTGGCCCATGTTCTCGGTGTTGATCCGGAAGTAAGCCTGCAGCGGGATCTCCACGTTCACGCCCGGTGGCACGTAGATGAAGGAGCCGCCGGACCAGGTAGCGGTGTTCAGCGAGGCGAACTTGTTGTCGCCCGCCGGGATCACCGTGCCGTAGTACTCCCTGAACAGGTCCGGGTGCTGCTTGAGCGCGGAGTCGGTGTCGAGGAAGATGACGCCCTTCTCCTCAAGGTCCTCGCGGATCTTGTGGTAGACGACCTCGGACTCGTACTGGGCGGCGACGCCGGAGATCAGCCGCTGCTTCTCCGCCTCGGGGATGCCGAGCTTGTCGTAGGTGTTCTTGATGTCGGCCGGAAGGTCGTCCCACGACTCCGCCTGCTTCTCCGTCGACCGGACGAAGTACTTGATGTTGTCGAAGTCGATGCCGGACAGGTCACTGCCCCAGTTCGGCATCGGCTTGCGGCCGAAGTACTTCAGCCCCTTGAGCCGGTTCTCGAGCATCCACTCCGGCTCGTTCTTGCGGGCGGAGATGTCGCGGACCACCTCTTCGGACAGCCCGCGCTTGGCGGACGCGCCGGCCACGTCAGAGTCGGCCCAGCCGAACTTGTACGTGCCAAGACCTTCTAGCTGGTCATTAGCGGTGGTGGTCGTCATATGTCAGAGCCCTCCGGACTCGCTTCTTGTGTCATCCGTGCTGCGTCGTTCGCAGCACTCGTACAGGTGACATGCGTAGTGCAGATGCCGTCGCCGTGCGCGATCGTCGCCAGGCGCCGGACCGGGGTGCCGAGCAGCCGCCCGAACGCCTCCGTCTCCGCCTCGCACAATTGCGGGAACTCGGCCGCGACGTGCGCGACCGGGCAGTGGTGCTGGCAGATCTGCTCACCATTGCCAACAACATTCGCGGCCTTGGTGATACCGGCCACGGTGCTTCCAGGCACGGGGGCCGGGCCCGCGGCGGCGGCGTAGCCGTCGGCCGACAGCGCGCCGGCGAGCGCCTGCACCCGGGTCCGCAGGTCGCCGGCCTGCGCGACCACCGGCGCGTAACGGCGCTCGGTCTCCGCGACCTGCTGCCTGGCGAACTCCGCGACCGCCTGCGGGCCGTAGGTCCGCTCGAGGAAGCGCAGCGCGCTCGTGGCCAGGTCGTCGTAGGCGTGCTCGAAGGCGCTGCGGCCCGCGTCGGTGATGACGAAGACCTTGGCCGGGCGGCCGCGTCCCCGGTTGCCGTAGGTGCGGGCGGTGCGCGTCTCGATCATGCCGTCGGCGATAAGGTTGTCCAGGTGCCGCCGGATGGCGGCCGGCGTCAGCCCGAGCCGCCCGCCGATGGTCGCCGCGGTGCACGGGCCAAGCTCAAGGATCAGCCGGGCGACCTGGCCGCGCGTGCCGGCCGACTCACCCGCCTGTGTCATCCCCGACACCGTACCCGTGCTTTTCACAACACCAGTGTGCCGTAAATGGGACGCGCGTGGCAAGTTTTACGCCACGCCGGCGTGACGTAAATCACGGGATGGTCCCGGCCGGGCCGACGCCAACGGCCGGCGCGGGCGCCGTCAGCTGGCTCTAGAGGTTGAGCGCCCCGTTGACCACCAGGGCGACGCCGGCGACCGCGAGGGCGTAGACGGCCAGCGTCCGGCCGTGCGCGACCAGCCACCCGTTGGCGTTGCGCAGGGCACGCGCGGTGGCCTCCGGCGCGACGAGGTGGGCGATGAACGGCAGCCAGACGCTCAGCACGGTCAGCACGACGACGATCACCACCGCGAGCACGGTCTCCAGGGCGGACGCGTTGGCGGTGGCGACGACCTGGACGGCGGCGATGAACGCGGCCGACGGCGCGAAGATCAGCAGCCCGGCGATAAAGGCGGTAAGCGGCCGCGGCCGCGCGGTGAGCCTGGACATCAGGCCGGGCTTGCGCGGCGTGCCCGCACCCGGCGCGTCCTGGCCGCCCGAGCTCCCGCTGACCGCGGGCGCGGGCCTGGCGCGCCGGGCACGCAGGATCATGACCGCGGCGCCCGCGAGCGCGAGGATGCCGAGCCCGAGCCGCAGCCCGTACCTGGGGGCACGCCCCTGCGGCTGGTTGAGGCCGGTGGCCCGCAGCACGAGGAGGACCGTCACCGCCATGAGCACGGTCATCAGCACGGCGCCCGCGAGGTAAAGCTGCGCGGTGCGCCGCGGGCTGTCCGAGCCGAGGAAGACGGCCATGACCAGGAGCGCCGTCGGCGAGATGGCAGCGAGCAGCGCGAATCCCGCGGCCTGGACGAGCACTGGTTCCTCCTTAGGGCCTCACGTAACGGCCGGTCGCTTCCGTGACGTCAGGTGCCGCGTTGCGCCGGGCTCACACCCTCCGCGGCCGCCCGCTCGGCCGGCTTGCCGCCGAGCAGCTCGATCACCCCGAGCGCCACGAGCAGCAGCACGACCAGCCAGATCACCACGGCCAGGGTCGGGTGACCCCAGAAGACGAAGATCAGCGCCACGACCGCGACCGCTCCGACGCGCAGGAGCGTCTTGTGCGCGGCCGTCCAGACACCGACCGGCCCGGCGCTCAGCCCGTGCCCCTCCGCGCTGCCGCGCACCCAGCCGATGCCCTTCCCGACCGCCCGCCTGGTGCTCACCGCGGCGGCTGACGGGCCGGTCAGGAACGCGCCCGCCGCGACGATCAGGCCGACGAGGAGCAGCACCCGCAGGCCCTCCCTGATGAAGCGGATCAGCGTGTCATACAGCGCCCCCGCCGCGTCGGTCGGCAGCACCGATGTCGGCACGCTGTTCAGGTAGATGCCGCGGGCGATGGTCAGGGCGATGCCGAGCACCAGCATGGACGCCGCCACCCCCAGCGCGGCCCAGTACAGCCCGTGCCTGGTCTTGCGGGCAACCCAGACTCCCGCGACAAGCAACGCGATGGTCAGGAGCGGCAGCAGCCACTTCAGCGTGGTGAGCAGCCGGTAGCCCTCCTGTGCCTTGGCCAGGTTCGGCGCCTCGAACAGCGGGAAGGTGGCGTTGACGGTCGGGATCCGGTCCGCAATCGTGAAGCCACGGGCGAGCAGCGTGTCCTTCACCTGCGTGATGAGCGGCCCGAGGTTAAGCACCACCTGGTTGTTCACCACGCTGAGCGAGCCGTTGCCCTGACCGGACAGCACCTTCACGACGCCCGTGTGCGAGGCCCGCAGGGCGGTGACCCAGATGGTGGCCATCGCCGGGCTGGCCACCACACGAGACACGGCAGTGCCGATGGCGCTGTCGATGCCGCTTTCAATCGGGCCGGAGAAATTGTCGATCAGCTGCGCCAGGCGCGGCAGGTGCGCGCCGGCCAGTTGTGACGACGTGCTGGTGATCAGCGCCGGCAGGTCGATCCTGCTCTCGATCTCCGTGGTGATCCTGGCGCTGAGCGCGCTCTGGACCGCCGGCTCGTGAATGAGCGGCTCCATGTTGGCCACGAACCGGTCGGTGTTGGACACCTGATTCGCGGCCCACACGCTGAGCACGGACACCGGGGCGAGAATGCAGCCGAGGGTGATAAGCACCGCCGAGACCAGTGCGCGCCAGCGGCCGCCGTGCGCGGCCGGGCGGGCCGGCCCGGCCGCGACGCGGCCGCGCAGCTCACGGACCTCGGCCCGCAGCCGCTCAAGCTCTTCCTGCTCGGACTGCGTGGTTGGCGTCCGTGCGGCCGGCACCACGGCGGCCGGCACCACGGCGGCCGGGCCGGTGGCAGCCGGGCCCGGGCCGGCGTCGGACTCGCGGCTTTCCTCGTTCAATGCTCAGTCCTTCACTCGGTCCGCGCAGCGGCCTTGGCTTGCCGCGGCTGCCCGCACGGTCACTCCGCGAAGGCCTCGCGCAGCTTGGCCTCCTGGTCGGCGGACAGGTTGGTGCTGATCAGCTCGGCCTCGCGGACGGGGAACTCCTCCCGGACCCGGTCGATCACCGCGTCCGAGCTGAGCAGGAACAGCGCCGAGGTGCCCGGCGTGACCTGGTCGCGCACGGACTTGATGAACGAGTCGCTGATGCCGACGTCGGCCAGCGAGCCCAACAGCGCGCCGGTGGCGGCGCCGATCGCCAGGCCGAGGATCGGGATGAAGAAGATCAGGCCGAACAGCATGCCCCAGAAGGCCCCGCCAAGGGCGCCGCCCGCCTTGGTGTCGTGCAGCTGCCGCGTCTTGGGCTTCTTCTTGCCTTCCTCCCAGCTGACCATGGCCGCGTCCTGCACCGTGATGAGCTGCTGAGACTGCAGCATCTGCAGCCTCTCCATCGCCGTGTCCGCACCGTACGGTGTGGAGAACTTCCACACGGTCAGGGATGCCATACTCGCCCCTCCAGTTCGTCGTGCCGCTGATGCGGGCCGCCGGAACCCGGCACTGCCCGTTGCGTGCAGCATCGGGCGTGGCCGCGCCCGCCTTCATCACCCCCGGGGGGTGAACATGGCCGCTTGTCCCCGGCGCGGCCGCGCTGAGCGGGGGATACTCCTCGCCGGCCCGGTACCGTCCTGCCCGTGCCGTGCCGGTACGCCCGGATTGCCCCGTCCCCGGTTTCACCCTGGAGGGATGACGCCAGCGCGGGCCCGCCCGGGAGACGATCGACCCAGATCCACCCATTGGGACGGGAGACAGCTAAATCACCTGTTAGGGCCCAGGGACCGCGCGAGCGCGACCCGGGCTCGAAAGGAGAACTCTCCGATGAGCGATATCCAGGGCGGCCAGTCCGCGACCCCGCCGACTGCGCCACGTCCCTCCTCGGGCACCGGCACGGCCACGGGCACCGCGTCGGGCACCACTGGCGCGGGCCAGGCCGATACGGGGCGGGGCTACGTTCCCCGGCCCGCGCCCGGCTACGACGACGTGCGGTACGAGTCGCCGGGTCCGAGCGGGTTCGCGCTCGGAATGACACTCGTCGCCGCCGTGCTCCTGATGATCGGCGGCCTCCTCGACTTCTTCTCCGGTCTTGCCGCACTGATCAGGGGCCAGTTCTTCGTGGTGCTGCCGAACTACGCGTTCAGCGTCTCGGTCCACGGCTGGGGCTGGCTGCACCTGATCACGGGCGCGGTCGTGTTCGTCGCGGGCGCGGCACTGCTCACCGACCACCTCTGGGCGCGCATCGTGGGTGTCGTCGTCGCCGGGCTCAGCATGGTGATGAACTTCGTGATGCTGCCGTACTACCCGGTCTGGGCGTTCATCGTGATCGCGCTCGACATCCTCGTCATCGTGGCGCTGTGCGCGCCGCGCAGGCACTGACCGATAAACGGGCCCGGCGAGCGCGTGCTCGCCGGGCCCGTCCGGTCCGTCAGCCGGTCCCGGTTACCGGGCGGCCGGCACGCGCGGCATGTCCGGCGACGCGTCCGTCCAGGCCTGCTGGGCGGCGGTGGCGGCCGCCTTCGCCTGCGTCCAGGTGCCGCGCGCCAGATCGGCGGGCGGCCGGTCCATGTTCCCGACCCAGTTATGGACGGCGGACAGCATGGCCGACCCGCTCACCGCGATCCCGGCGATGCAGGCGCCGACGCCAAGCCCGAACAGCGTCCCGCCGATGATGATGCTCCGCGAGTCAACGGTGAACTGGTTGCCCGAGCCGACTCTGGTCTTCATAACCCACCTCCTGATGGCTGGGACCATCCTGACCGGCGGGCCGCCGGGTCCGCCTCATCCGCGCGGGGTGAGCGCAACGGCGCGGTTAGCCCCGCGTACACGGCCATTTGGTTGTCCTGTCAGGTAACCGTCACGATGCGGGCAACTTGGCTAGCCATGATGAGGTCGTACAGACCGATAAGGGGCCCGGCATGCCGGACGAGCGCGCGAGCGCCGCGAGCGCGGCCCCGGCCGGAGGGTCACGCCTGCGCGGCGGCCTCGGCCGGGAACGCGAACGTCCCGTCGGGGCCCGGCGCGAACGGGATCGCCGCGAGCACGGCGCCGGTGTTCAGCGGCCCGTAGATGTGCGGGAACGGCAGCTCAGCGCCGGGCACCGCCTCATAGCGCACCTCGGCGTCGAGGCGGCCGGGGTCAACGACGAGCAGCACCAGCGGGCCGGGCACGTCCCGGTAGTAGTTGTTCGCCGTGCGGGCGACCTGCGACTCCTGGGATGCGTGGATGAAGCCCTCCTCGGCCAGGGTCTTGTCAACGGAGGACCTGGTGTAGACACCGTCGGTGAGCGCCCGCTCCCAGTCGGCGCGGACGGCGATGTGGTAGATACGGCTCACCTTCGCCACGTTACAACCGCCGCTTTCCTGGTAGCTGTGATGCCAGGGTCCACAACGCCGGCGAACCTTTCTGCTAACCGATACGTCTCGCTTAGGGAACAGCGCTACTGTTTGTGGGCCTCGCCTCACTGGAGTCGACGCCCCTGGTGCATCATGGAAACCACTGCGGGGGAAGGAACTGGACTGTCATGGCTTCGCCGCGGGCTGATGTCTCCGATCGGCTGGATGTAACTGTCGCGCCCGGCGACAAGGTGGTCGCGATCAGCGACCTGCACCTCCCGCCCGAGCGGACGACGGTTTCCGGGCGCAGCTGCGAGGTCATCGCCCGCAGGCTCGCCGCCGAGACCGCGCCGCTGACCGTGGTGCTGGCCGGCGACATCGTGGAGATGCTTTCCTTTCCCGGCCGCACCGCCGCCGACGTGCTCGGCGCGCACGACGACCTGTGCGGGGCGCTGGCGCGCGTCATCGAGCGGGGCGGCCAGGTCATCTACACGGTCGGCAACCACGACGGCGACCTCGCCTGGGACCTCAAGGCGGCGACCGCGGTCCGCGAGGCGACCGGCGCGCAGCTGTGCCTCGCCGCCGACCTGGTCCTGCCGGACGGCGAGCGGATCCGGGTGGAGCACGGCCACCAGATCGACCCGTACAACTGCTTCTCTGACCCGCGCAACCCGCTCGACACGCCGCTCGGACATCACATCGTCCGCGAGGTCATCCCCAAGATCGAGTGGCTCGGCCGGGACTGGCTCACCGGCGCGCACGAGATGGCGGACCCGGCGGACTTCCCGTCGTTCCTCGCCTCCCGGCTCGTCTACCGCAAGCTGGTGCGCCACTTGTGGTGGGTGGTCCTCGCCCCGGTCATGCTGTTCGCCCTGGTGCTCCCGGAGCTCGGCCGGGTCCAGAACCGCTACCCGGACGCCGGCCGGTGGCTGCGCGACGGCGAGATCCTCGGCTACGGCGCGGCGGTCGACGTCGTGCTGCTCGCCCTGGTCATCGCGGTCCTGCTGCGCCGCGCCTGGACCTCGATCAGCGCCCTGGCCCTGTCGCAGCGCGGGTACGGCCAGAACTCCGCGGCGCGCGAGCGCGCCGACGAGCTCATCGCCCAGGGCTACACGGGGTACCTGTCCGGGCACACCCACCACCCGGAGCTGCGGGCGCACGGCGACGGCTTCTACGGCAACACGGGCTCGTGCACCTCGGTCGTCGAAGCGATCGACACGGTTTACGGCATGCCGCCGGTCTACCTGCGCACCCAGCAGCTGTCCTGGCTAGAGGTCGTCGCCACGCCGCCGGCCGCCGCCACGCGGCACGGCGACGACGAGGACGCAGAACGAGAGCGGGCCAGCCTGTCCTGGCACGCGACCCTCAAGTCCGCGCGGGTCGAGCTGCCGGGGGCCACCCGGTTCGAGCGGTTCCTCGTCAGGTCCCGCAACCCGCACTCCACGGCACCCCAGGTGGTCGCCAGCTGGCCCGAGGGGCCGTACTGGCCCAAGGACCGCAGGCACCTCAAGCACCGGCACCTCAAGCGCGCGCACTTCAAGCACGCGCACCTGAACAGGGCACCCGCGGACGAGGACAGCTGCTAACCACGCCTCAGCGCGCGCCACCCGCCACTGCCACTGCCACTGCCACCGCCACTGCCGGCGCCACCGTCGGCACTGCCGTGCTTCTTGCTGTTATCCGACTTGGTAGCGGCGGGTGACGGCATCTACTACGGAATGTCGGACCCTGGGCATCCCGCCATGCGGTCACGGCCCTTAGACTTCGTGCGTGAGCAATCCCCCTGCCGCTGAGGTCTCCGGCCCCCCCGCCGTTGAGATCTCCGGTTTGGTGAAGCGGTACGGGCCGGCGACCGCCGTCGACGGGCTGAGCCTCACCGCGGGCGGCGGCGAGGTCACCGCGATCCTCGGGCCGAACGGCGCGGGCAAGACCACCACGATCGAGGTCTGCGAAGGTTACCGGAGCGCCGACGCCGGCACGGTGCGGGTTCTCGGGCTCGACCCGGCCCGCGACGCCGCCCGGCTCAAGCCGCGCGTCGGGGTGATGCTCCAGGCGGGCGGCATCCCGCCCGCGGTCCCGGCCGGCGAGTACCTCAGGACACTGAGCCGGTTCCATGTGAAACCACACGACACGGCGTGGCTGCTTGACATCGTGGGCCTGACAAGTCACGTGAAGACGCCCTACAAGCGGCTGTCCGGCGGGCAGCAGCAGCGCCTGTCACTGGCCGCCGCCGTCCTCGGCCGCCCTGAGCTGGTTTTCCTCGACGAGCCGACCGCCGGCATGGACCCGCAGGCCAGGCACGCGACGTGGGACCTGATCACCGCCCTGCGCGCCGACGGAGTCGGCGTGATCCTCACCACGCACTTCATGGAGGAGGCCGAGCGGCTCGCCGACCACGTGGTCATCATCGATCACGGCCGGGTAGTCGCCGACGGCGCTCCCGCCCAGCTCACCGGCACCGCCGGGCAGCTGCGATTCCGCGCTGAGGCAGGCCTTGACACCGACAGCCTGCTCGCGGCGCTGCCGCCGGGCAGCGCGGCCAAGGAGTCGCCGGCCGGCCACTACCTGATCGAGTCGCCCGGGGGCACCGTGCAGCCGGCCCTGCTGGCCGCGGTCACCGCCTGGTGCGCCGACCGGGCGGTGCTGCCGAGCAGCCTGCAGATCGAGTCACGCACGCTCGAGGACGTCTTCCTCGAGCTGACCGGAAAGGACCTGAGGGCTTGACGGGCCAGCCGATCACGGGCCAGCTGATCGCGGGCGAGCCGGTCCAGCCGACCAGGCCGGGGACCTGGACGCCCATGCCGGGCGCCGCGCCGCTGCGCCGGATGGTCGCCGCGCAGGCCGCCCAGGAGGCCAGGCAGCTGCTGCGCAACGGCGAGCAGCTGATGCTCACGCTGATCATCCCACTGCTGCTGCTCGCCGCGTTCAGCCTTGAGCCGCTGATCGACTTCGGCGGCGGGTACACCAGGATCGACTTCCTGGCCCCCGGTGTGATCGCGCTCGCGGTCATGTCCACCGCGTTCACCAGCCAGGCGATCGCCACCGGGTTCGAGCGCAGGTACGGGGTGCTCAAGCGGCTCGGCGCGACGCCGCTGTCCCGCACGGGCCTGATCACCGCGAAGACCGCCACCGTCATCGGCGTCGAGCTGGTCCAGGCGGCCATCATCCTGCTGGTCGCCACCGCGCTCGGCTGGGCGCCGGACGCGCGGTGGGCCGCCGTCGTCACCGTCCCGCTGCTGGTGCTGCTCGGCACCGCGGCGTTCAGCGGGTTCGCCCTGCTGCTCGCGGGCACCCTGCGCGCCGAGGCGACCCTCGCCGCGGCCAACCTCATCTACGTCGTGCTGCTCGGCATCGGCGGCGTGGTGTTCCCGCTCACCAAGTTCCCCAGGGGCGCCCGCCCGCTGCTTGAGCTGCTGCCCACCGGCGCGCTGTCTACCGGCCTGCGCGACGTGCTGGCGAACGCGGTCGTCTTCCCGGTTAGGGACGTCGTTACCCTCGCGGTGTGGGCCGTCGCCGGGATCGTGCTTGCCGCCCGCTTCTTCCGTTGGGAGTAAGGGCCACGGCGCTGCCCGGCGGCCTGGTGCTGGCAGGCGCGGTCTCCGTGCAGTCCGGCGCGGGCATCGCCGCCCGCCTGTTCAGCCAGCTCCCGCCCGCCGCGGTCACGACCCTGCGGCTGTGGTCCGCCGCGCTGATCATGCTCGTCGTGGCCGGGCGCCCGGCGGCCCGTGCGGTCGCCGGCCTGGTCGCGAGGCGAGGGTTGACGGACGGTGTTACCACGCTTGCGTTCGGTATCGCGCTTGGCTTCATGAACTTCGCCATTTACCAGGCGTTCGCGCGCATACCGCTCGGTATCGCGGTAACCATCGAGTTCCTCGGTCCCCTGGCCGTCACGGTCACGGGGACGCTGCGCGGCGGCCGCCCCATCCACCACGGGCACCGCCGGGCGGCCGGGCTCGGCTACGCGGCGCTCGCCGGCGCCGGCGTGGTGCTGCTCGCAGGCACGGTCGGCGGGACCCGGCTGAACTGGGCCGGCGTCGCCTGGGCGGCCGCCGCGGGGACCGCGTGGGCGGCGTACATCCTCGGCTCCAAGGCGGCGGGCCAGCGGCTGCCCGGCGCGTCCGGGCTGGTGATCGCCATGTGCGTGGCGGCGCTCGCGGTCACCGCGCCGGGTCTGGCGGCCGGCGCCCCGGCGATGTTCCGCCCGTCGTTCCTCGCGGCGGGGGCCGCCATCGGCCTGTTGTCCTCGGTCATCCCTTACTGGCTGGAGCTTGAGGCGCTGCGCCGCATCCCGACCAGCCTGTTCGGCGTCTGGATGTCGGTACAGCCGGCCGTCGCCGCGCTCATCGGCCTGGCCGCCCTCGGGCAGCGCCTGTCGGCCGCCGAGTGGTCGGGCATCGCGTGCGTGGTCGCGGCGTCGGCGGGCGCGGCCCGGGTCCAGGGTCAGCCGGTGCCGAGGGCGGCGTGACCGTCATCGGCTTGGGACAGCACGCAGCCCTAGGCAAGTCAGCGATACGACTATACGTTTACGGCACGCCCTTGAGCTGATGGGGCGCAGCGCCCCGCATCGGCGGCGGAGACGCGATTTTGGACGCGCAGCGGCCCGCGCCGTGCCCCGCTTCTTCGACCGAGGAGATCCTTCGTGGCGAGACCGACGGCGATGGATGAGTATTTCGTTCACCAGATCCCCGAGCTCCTCCCGAAGGTCGCCGTGCATCACCGCCATTGGCGTGAAAGCTACTTCTACGAGCTTCACGACCCGTCGGGCGACGGCGACGCGGTCTTCTTCACGATGGCTCACTACCCCGCCCAGGAGCGGGTGGACTCCCTGCAGATGGGACGGGTCGAAGGCCGGCCGCTGCTCGGCGTGAAAGGCCGTCCTTACGACGGGGACCCCCATACCCCGATGGTTCCCGGCGCTCGGGTCGACGTCGTGACCCCGATGCGTGAGGTGCGCCTGTGGGCGGAGCCGTCAGATGGCGGGATCGGCCTGGATCTGACGTGGCGGGCCAGGACTCAGCCCTACGGCCTGCGCCGGGGCACCATGCGGGCCGGCGGCGAGCTGGTGTGGGATCAGTCCCACATCTTCCAGTCTGGCACTTACACCGGCAGCTACACGGTCGACGGTACGGGCTATGCGGTCGACGGCTGGATCGGCCAGCGCGATCACTCATGGGGCGTCCGGGATCATGGACGCTGCCCCCTGTGGTTGTGGTGGCAGATCCAGCTTGACGACGGGTTCCTCGGCGTCTGGCACTGGGAGCTACCGAACGGCGCGATCGTGTACCGCGACGGGTGCTGGGCCGGGACTGACATGTCCGAGCCAGTTCCCGTCGTCGACTTCCGCTACGACGCCTGCTGGGTCGGAACCGATCGCCGCCCAGTTCCCTACGGTGAGCACGGCGACGATGTCACCGGCCTCAGCGCGTCGGCCACGTTCACTCTGGCCGACCGCCGAGTCGTCGAGGTCGACGCGCAGGGCACCATGGCCCGCGCCTACGAGCCGTTCCATCGCGGAGGGCTCAGCCTGATGCGAGTGGCGGCGAGCGACGGACGCCACGGCACCGCCATCTACGAGATCACCGGCGCCCGCCACCACCATTTCTTCCCCGATGCGGTGGCCGAGGGGACGCTGCCGGGATGACCGCCGTCCGCCGTCCCGCGATGAGGTTCGCCGGCCGCCCGCACTGCCGAGGAGGCTTACCGATGCCATCAAGGCCGCCGCTTGTCGCCGACCCGGACCTTGTAACGCCCGAGTGGCTCACCCACGTGCTGCGGCATGCGGGGGCCATCGACGCGGCCACGAAGGTCTCTTCGTTCGAGGCGTCGGCGATTGGCACCGGCCAGGTCGGCGCCAACGTGCGGTACGCGCTCAGCTACGACCGCGCCGACCCGAAGGCTCCGGCGACGGTGGTGGGCAAGTTCTCGTCCCGCGACGAGGCGAGCGCGGCCGCAGGCGTGGCGGCCCTCACCTACGAGACCGAGGTCGCTTTCTACCGGGACCTGGCGCACACCGTCGACATCAGCCGCCCGCGTTGCCACTTCGCCGAGGTCCGGTCTGGTACCGCCGACGTCGTGCTGGTCATGGAGGACATAGCGCCCGCGGAGCAGGGTGACCAGATCGCCGGCTGCACGGTGCCGGAGGCCAGTCTCGCCGTCGAGGAGGCGGCCCGGCTGCACGGGCCGCGCTGGGGCGACCCGACGTTGGCGGAGCTTCCCTGGCTCGACGCGGGCGATATTTCCGCGGGCATAGCCGCGATCCTCGGCACTATCTGGGAGGGGTTCGTCGAGCGCTACCGCGGCGCGCTCGACCCGGTCACGCTCGAGGCCGGCCCCCAGGTCGCCACGCTCGCGCCGGCGCTGCTCGCGGGCGGGTCGTCACCCCGCACGCCGGTGCACAGCGACTACCGGCTCGACAACATGCTTTTCGCCGTCGGCGGAGCGGACCGGCTGACCGTCGTGGACTGGCAGACCGTGCGGCTTGGCGTCGGTCCCAGCGACGTCGCCTACTTCCTCGGCAGCGCGTTCGCACCCGAGCGCCGCCGTTCGTGCGAACGCGACCTCCTGAGCCGCTATCACCGGACGCTCGTCGAGGACTACGGCGTCGCCGGGTACCCGTTCGATCATTGCTGGCGCGACTACGTGCGATCAAGTTACGGCAGCCTGCTCATGGCCGTCTTCGCGTCCATGATGGTCGGGCGCACCGATCGCGGCGACGCCATGTTCATGGCGATGGCCAACCGCTCCGCGCAGATGGCCGCCGACCTCAACGCACCAGCAGTCATTAAGGGAGGCTGAAGGTACGTCCGGCGCGCTGACGTCACCCGACCCGCTTTGCCATGCTTGTCTTGTGCCTGGCCTGCGGCCTGCGCCCGGTGTTGTGCGGCCGGCGGTCAGGAGAACGCGGCGGCGTGGTCGGCGGCGAACTGCTCGAAGGAGAGGGCGGGGCGGCCGAGGATGGCCGGGACGTCGTCCGTGACCCATTCAGCGTCGCCGTCGGCGGTGAGGCTGAACGCCTGGGCATTCTGCTGCGCGACCGGCTCAGGGACTCCGGCGCGAACCATCGCGTCCTTGTTCTCCTCGAAGGTGAGCTCCCGGTAGGTGATGGTCCGGCCGAGCAGCTTCGACAGCACGGCGGCCACGTCGTAGTTGGAGATCAGCTCGGGGCCGGTGATCCAGTAGGCGTTGCCGGCGTGCGGGGCAGGGGCGGCGGCGATGGCCGCGGCTACGGCGGCGACGTCCCGGGCGTCGACCACCCCGGCGCGGCCCTTGCCTGCCGCGGAGCCGAAGCTGCTGGTCGCGGCGATGGCCGGAGCCAGGGTGAGGACGTTCTGCATGTAGGCGTTGGAGCGCAGCAGGGTGTGCGGGATCCCCGCGGCGGCCAGGCCCGCCTCGATCTCGGCCTGCCCGCGCCGCCGGGCGATCGGCGAGTCGGCCGAGGCCTTGCTGGTCGCCTTGACGACGTGCGCTACGCCGGCCCGGGCGGCGCTGGCGACGACGCTCAGTTCCTGGGCCGGAACGGCCGGGCTGACCAGCACCACCGCGCTGACTCCGGCCATCGCGGCGTCGATGCTCGCGGGCACGTCCAGGTCCCCGGCGGCGATCTCCGCCCCGGCCGCGGCCAGCGCCCTGGCCGTCGCCTTGTCCGGGTCACGCACCAGCACCCGCACGGGCACGCCTTGCTCGCACAGCAGCCGGGCCGCCTCGGCGCCGACCTTCCCTGTAGTCGTCACAAGAATCACGGTGGATCTCCCAGGTCTCGATAATGAGTTACACAACCCACTTTGACAGCTCTATAGTGGGTTGTCAAACTCAGAACTCTGCTATGGTGAGGCCATGGAGAGCGAGGAGCAGGGGCGGCCGCGGCTCACCGCCAAGGGGGAGCGGACCCGGGCGCGGATCGTGCAGGCGGCTGCGCGGCTGGTCTACGAGCGGGGCGTGGCGGGGACCACTCTCGATGACGTCAAGGCGGCGGCGGGGGTGAGCGGGTCGCAGATGTACCACTACTTCCCCGACAAGGACGAGCTCGTGCAGGCGGTCATCAGCCACCAGGCCCACGTCATCGCCGGGAATCAGCGGCAGGCGGACCTCGGCAGCGCCGAGGGGCTGCGAGCCTGGCGCGACATGGTGATCGCCCAGGCCAGGAGCGGAGAGGCCAAGGGCGGCTGCCCCCTCGGCTCACTCGCCGGCCAGCTCGCAGAGACCGACCCGCACGCCCGGACCCTGCTGGCCGACGGCTTCGGGGAGTGGCAGGCCGCCATCGGCGAAGGCCTGCGCCGCCTGCACCAGGCCGGGCAGCTCCCGGACGGCGCCGACCCGGACGCCCTCGCCGTCACCCTCCTCGCCACGCTCCAGGGCGGCCTTCTCCTCGCCCAGGTCCAGCGAGACCCCCGCCCCCTGGAAACGGCGGTCGACACCCTCCTCCAACTCGCCCGAAGCAGCCGCCCGGAGGCTCCCGCAGGCAGCGGAGCCCCCGCACCCTAGATATGCGCGGCTAGCGCATGGTGCTGGACGATCGCGAATGCCGCGCGGAAAGGGAGATTCTGCGTTTGGGAAAGGTCTTGACCGTGCCCTAAGGGCAGGCCGGATCCTGGCAGGGTCAGTACGCAGGATCGGGAGAGGGTGTGGCATGGACGTTCGGATGCGTGAGGTACCGGCACAGGCGGTTGTCACCGAGCAGCGGATGGTCGACCAGCAGTCGTTGGAGCGGTGGCTTCCGGAGGCGATGGCGCGGGTGCATAAGACTGCGGGGAGCATGGCGGCCGGGACGGCGGAGCAGCCGCATTTGCTGCGGGGCCATGTCGGCGACGAGCCGGTTTTCATCGTGATCTACGAGGGTAACCCGCACGAGGGCGAGACGGCGGTCGAGTGCTGTACCCCCCTGCAGGCGGACGGCGGAGCGCCCGACGGCGCGGCCACGCGGACGATTCCGGCGCACCGGGAAGCGTACGTGCGCGTCCTGAAGCGGACCGTGCAGTCCGGCGCGGTGGGTGACGTCTACGTGGCGATCGAGAACTGGATCGAGGGCCAGGGCCTGGAGATTGCCGCCGCCCCGCGGGAAACGTACTGGACCGATTTCTACGCCGCCGCGGCAGATGACGAGGTATTCGACGTGGCGTTCCCGGTGCGGTAGACATCTTGTGTGGGCGGTCCGGCTGCGGAGATGACGATCGGAGAGTTCTCCCGCCGGTCCCAGCTCTCGCTGAAGGCTCTGCGGTTGTACGAGCGCCTGGGGTTGCTGCGGCCCGTAGCTGTTGACCAGCGGAACGGCTACCGCAGATATCACGAGAGCCAGCTCTACACCGCGCGCCTGATCGTCATGCTGCGCCTGCTGGACATGCCGTTGCCTGAGGTTGGCCGGGTGGTGTCGGCGTCGCAGGCCGAAGCCGCGGAAATCATCGACGCGCACTGGGCTTCGGCGGAAAGACGGTTCACCGCCCAGCGGCAGATCCTGGCCACCCTGCGGCCAGGCGTGGCCGCGTCGGAGATGCCCGGCCCGGAGCTGCCCGTCCACGAACGGGACGTGGCGCAGCAGATAGTGCTTACCGAGCAGCGGCACGTTTACATCGGTCAGCTGACCTGGACCCGGGAAGCTGCCGCCCGGCTCACCGCTCATGCTGCGCGGTGCGGCGGCGTAGCGGGCGGGCATTTCGTGATCTTCCACGGCATGGTCACCGCCGACAGCGACGGCCCGGTCGAAGTGTGCGTCCCGGTCAGGCATACACCCCGGGACCCGGCCGAGCTGGCCTGGCGGGTCGAGCCCGCGCACCGGGAAGCCTTTATCCCGGTGACCAGGACACAGTTCGAGATTCCCGCGATCTGGTCGGTCTACGACCGGCTGGCGCGCTGGGCAGCCGCTCCCGGCCGGGGGCGCGCCGGAGCACCCAGAGAGGTCTACCGGCCAGGGGCCGAACCGCTCTTCGCGCCGGCCGGCCAGCAGATCTGCGATGTCGCCATCCCGTTCGCTGCATCCCGTCAGCTGGGCAGTAGCCGAAGCGATCTCCCGGAACAGGCCGGCAGGCCGGCGTCCCGTCCCGGGTAGTCGCCGGCCCGCGCTCAGTGACCTGCCTGCGCTGCGTGGCGTTCGTGGTGGCCGGCGGCCAGGACGATCGTGCCGCTGGCGAGTTCGCCGGCCGCAACCTCTTCGTGGACCTGGCAGTGGCTTGCCGGTTAGAGTGCCCGTTCATGGACACCCCCGTACCTTCGCTGGTCCGAGAGGCCACTGAGCGGGCCCGCCGGGCGGGTTTCTCCTTGTCCTGTGACCCGGAGGTCGGCCGGCTGCTCGCCGTGCTCGCCGCCCGCCTGCCTGCCGGGGCCCGGGTGCTCGAGCTTGGTACCGGCACCGGGGTCGGCACCGCCTGGATAGCCTCCGCGCTGCTGCCGCAGGCCGGCGTCACGGTCATCACGGTGGAAAAGGACCCTCGCACCGCGGCACTGGCCGCGCCTCAGCACCCGCCAAGCCTGACACATCAGCAGGTACCCAGCTTGCGGCGCGCCCAGGGCCGCCATGATCCTAAGAACGGACTCAGGCCATTACCTCGCACGGGATCAGACGGGGATGGCCGCAGGGGCCGGCGGGCGGTCAGCCCTGCCTGTGTTCGGCCTCTGCCCTGAGCCCGGCCGCCAGGATGACGGCGGCGCTGGGGGCTGAGCCCCAGCTCAGGGTCTGGAGGAAATCTTCGGGGCGGACCAGGCGGCGCTCGTTGATCTCGTGCTGCGGATCCCATCGCAGGAGCTCGACCCGGGCCCAGAAGCGGGCCTGGTAGTAGCGCCAGGGCCCAGCCGGGTGGTCAGGATCGTCAACGCGCTGGCAGCCGATGTAGCGGCTCTCGACCACGCGGGCGCAGCCTTCCTCCATCACTTCCCGGACCAGGCAGTCCTCTAGCGTTTCACCGGGCTCGACCCCGCCGCCGAGCAGATTCCAGTACCGCTCGCCATCGCCATCCCAGGCGCCCAGAACGATCATCCCGCCCTCGGTGAAGCAGATGCCGTATGCCTGATTGGAGTGCGGCGGTTCCGGCCGGAACGGGGGATCGAACCAGGTAAAGGTCACCCGGCGCTCCTGGTCGGAGGTCTCCTGGACGGACCGCGCCTCAGGCTCTGCCAGGCCCCTTGAGTAGCCGCCCGGCGGCATGACGCGTTCCACAGGCTGACCTTACGTGAATTCAGTCGCCGGGGAAGGACAAGACCTAGACGCAGCGGACGAGCTCGCCACGAAAGATCCGCCGATCCGGAGGAACCTCCAAGACTCTAGAAGTGCCCCGATGGCCGCCGCAACCGACGCAACTTCCCTGGTCCCCGTCCAGTCGCCCGGCGCCGCGGCGGATCCGGCGTCCCGGAGGGCACGTCAGCCGGCGGGCGCAGCGCCGCGAAGACCTGCGGGTCCCCCGCATCGATGTCGATGACCTTGGTGCGGCTCGCTGCCCCGGAAACCAGACGGACGGAGCCGCGGCGGACGCGTCGGCCACCGCAGCCAGCGCCGCCTCGGTCGCCTTGCCGTCCACGGGTCATTGCACCTCTCCTGGCCCGGCGGCTGCCCGGGGGGCGTCCCCGTGCGGCTGCTCTTGTGCTGCCGGTCAACGACGCTCAAGACTAGGATCCTGCACTCGAAGCAGGCTGGGGTGGGGGACGTCATGAGCGTAGGTTCCGGGCGAGGATCGCACGCAGGGGACGGGTACGGGCCGGGGGGTACGGGCCAGGTCACCAGGACGGCCGGCCCGGCGCTGATGGTGCCGTCGGCGCCGCCGGGCAGTCCGGTGCCGACCGGGCCGGAGGCTCCGGTCATGGAGGTGCTGCGCACAATGCGGGCGATGCGCAGGCTCAAGCCCGACCCGGTGCCCAGAGAGCTGCTTGAACAGCTCGTTGAGGCGGCCACCTGGGCACCCAGCGCGTCGAATCAGCAGCTGTACAGCTATATCGTCGTCACGGACCGGGCGCAGGTGGCCAGGCTCGGCGTGCTGTGGCGCGACGTGCAACGAAAGTACCTGGCCGCGGCCGCACTGCTGGACCCTGGGGCCTTCGCTGACCCGGTTGCCGCCCCCATGCTTGAGGCGGTCCGGTATCAGGCCGAGCACTTCGACGAGACCCCCGCTGTGATCGCGGCGTGCTACGCGCGACCGCCCCTTCCTCGCGATCCCCGGCTGGTCGCCGGCCTGATCCGGGATATAGGCATGGGCTTCCTGCGCCGCCTGGCGAATCCGCGGATGGCCGTCGTGGCCGGCGCGAGCAGCAGCTATCCCGGCGTGCAGAACCTCCTGCTCGCGGCCCGGGCGCTCGGGCTGGCCGCCAACCTCACGGTGTGGCATTTCTTCGCGGAGAACGAGTTCAAGCGGGTACTGGGGGTGCCCAGGCACGTCACGATCTACGCGGTTGTCCCCGTTGGCTGGCCGGCGGGCCGCTTCGGGCCGGTGCGGCGCCGTCCGGTCGCGGACGTGGTGCACTGGGACCGGTGGTGACGATGACCCGTATCGCCATCATCACCGGGGCCGCTTCCGGAATCGGGCGGGCCCGGGCCGGCGAGCTGGCCCGTCGCGGTCCCGGTACCGCGACGTCGGCGGTGGTCGATGTCGGTGACGCCGGGACGGTCCGGGCCCTGGTGGACCAGGTTCGCGACCAGTATGGCCGGCTAGACGTGATGGCGAACAACGCCGGCATCGGCGTAGGCGGGGAGGCCGACGAGCTGACGCTGGCGCACTGGGAGCGCGTCATCTCCGCGCAGCCTTCCCCGCCCACCAGACAGCCGGGCAGACCTGACACCGCCCCGCGGCCTCACATCGGCGGCAGCGGCGCCGGCGGCTCAAGTGGGATGGGCGGCGGCTGCGGCTGCCCGAATGCCGCCTCGGCCGCTGACATGGCGCCGTAGTCGGTCGCAAGGTTGGCGTAGATCGAGTAGACCAGCGTGATGAAGATACCGAGCTTGAGCCACAGCGTGGGCGTGAAGAAGAACAGGCAGCAGACCAGCGGGAAGTTAATCAGCCAGTAGATCGCGCCCCACATGTGGACCTTGTACTGGGTGTACGGGTTGGTGGACAGGTCTTTGAAGAGCAGGCTCATCCAGCTGTGCGTGATGTGCACCGCCGTGTGCGCGGCGTGCAGCCGGGCGACATCGGCGCGCAATTGGCGGACCTCAGCGATCAGGGTCTCGGTCTCAGTCATGGCACCAGTATCAGCGCGCTCACGCCGATGAGCTCGGCTGGATCATCCGATTCCGCGGACAGATCCGGCTGATCTGGGCCTCGGGGCAACGCCGCGTGCCCCGCCTGCCGGCCATGGCCCGTCTCGCCGGCCGCCTGGGCTCTCAGGCTCGGGCTTGACGCTCGCTATTGCGATGCTCGTTCCTAACGATCCCGGCGCGAACCGCGCAAACCAGCCCCGCGACTGCCTGCCGGCCGACGGGCGCGGGGTGACCCGGTGCGCGGGCAGCCTGCCGAACGGGCCAACTGGCAGGTCGGCGGTCAGCGCGAGCAGCTCCCTGAAGTCACGTGACACGATAGCCAGCCCGATCCGCTGCTCGAATTCATCCATGGCCAGCCTGCCCTCGACGAAGGACTCCTTAAGGATCCTGACGGCGCGGTCCCGGTCAGCCACCGAGGCCAGCATGCGAACCTGGCGTCCGGCTGCCATGATCACCCCCAGCCTGGGCATCAGCCGGCCTCGCAAGAGCCGACAACCCGAGCATAAGCCAGCGGCGTGCGGGATCCGTCGTACGCGTGGGCCGAGTTCGATTCTGACCCGCGAACGCCGATCAAGTCACGATGACCGGCGCGATCGTTGGGGCGGCCAGCTTACGGCCGTCAGTCAGGTCTCGCGCTGGGTGCCGTCCTGGCCGTAGCGCTCGCCTCGGCGGCCGCGGACAGCGAGGTCGACGGCGCGCAGGCGCTTCTTGTCTTCCAGGATCGTGCTGAAGCCGGGCATGAACATCATGGCGACGTAATCGCCCAGGCTGTCTTCAAGCAATGACCGGAAGCCCTGGGCGTCCTGGGCTTTGTTGATCTGCAGCTTGGTCATCCGGAGGGTGAACGGGTGGTTCTCGGCGACGCGGCGGGCGAAGGCATGGGTCTCGCGCTCGAGGTCTTCTGCGGGGAAGACGCGGGAGACGAAGCCGTCGGCCCGGCACTCCGCGGCGGTCATGAAGCGGCTCTCGAAGCAGATCTCCTTGGCCTTGCGGAAGCCCAGGTCCCAAGGGATCGAGTTGTACTCCACGAACCCGCCGAGGAACTGCGCCCGGTCGGAGGCGAATACCAGGTCCATGACGGCCGCCAGCATCCAACCGGCGTAGATGCAGTAGCCATCGACCATCGCGATCGTGGGCTTGGGAAAGTCGCGCCACTTGAGCAGCAGGTCCAGGTTGTACTTCTTGAACTCGTTGTACCGCTCCAGCGGGTCGTCGCCCTGCTGCTGGCCTGGGCTCAGGTCGTGGCCGGCCGAGAACACGCCGCCCGCGCCGCGCACGATGACCACGCGGATGGCCTGGCCGGCCTGGGCCAGGTCGAACGCCTGGTCGACCTGGGCCAGCAGTTCGTAGCCCTGGGCGTTCAGCACCTCTGGCCGGTTAAGGGTGATGATCCCGAGGGGACCTTCGATGTGGAACGTGACTTGCCCGAAGTCGCGGACCTCAGGCGCCTGGCTATCGCTCATGCTCGCTGCCTCCTGCCGTGCCGTCGGTCGCCGCTGCCGTCGATCTGGCTGCTCGCCACCGCCCGCCTCGACCGATGGGCTGGGGCGGCCTACTAAACGATGCCAGGCCGCGCTCCCCCCGTCTTTGGCGGCCTGGCCGGCCCTATGCCGACGAGGCGGTCCTGGGCTAGTCTCCCGGGGAAGGTGATAACGGAAAGCAGCCGGGCAGGGAGACATGACTGAGCGCGTGGGCCAGCCTGGCCGGAACGGACCGTCGCGGAGCCGCCTGAGGCGCGCGCACGAGGCCCTGTATCAGGCGACCGGGGGCCGGTTCGGCCATCACGTCCCGGGCCGCCCGCCGATGCTGCTGCTGCGCCACGTCGGGGCCAAGAGCGCCCAGCGGCGGACCTCAGGGCTGACCTACATGCCTTATGACGGGAGCTTCGTCGTCGTCGGCAGCAACGGCGGGGGCCCTCGTAACCCGGGATGGGTCTACAACCTGCGCGCCTTTCCCGACGCCGAGATCCTGGTCGGGCGGGAGACGATCAAGGTGCGCGCCCGCGAGCCGGGAAATGGCGAGCGCCAGCGGCTGTGGGCCCAGGCAGCCAGCTATCACCCGGCCTGGGGACGATTCCAGCAGGGCACCCCGCGGGCACTCCCGATCGTCATCCTTACGCCCGCCAACGATGACCCTCCCCGTTGGTGAGGCCCGGTTGCGGGTGAGTTCCGCCTGCCCGCTGGCCCCTAGGCGCCTGTCGTGCGCCGCCAGCCGCCCGCGCGGTTGTTGGCGATGACGGCCCGGAACATCGCTACCAGGGCGGGGCCGTTGATCGCGTCGCCGTTGTAGACCTGGACGGCCCGGGCGGTCGCGTTACCGTGGCCTTGGTTGATGATGTGGTGCGGGTCGGCGACGGTGGGGTCGTAGATGAAGACGTTGACGTGGTCCTTCGCCGCCAGCAGCGCGCATATGTTGCCTTGCAGGACGAAGTACGGCCGTACGGACCGCTTGATGGTCTCCTCGACCTCGGGATCCGCGGCGTGCACCAGTTGGCGTACCTGCTGGCAGATGGCCTGCTGCCAGTCCGGCAGCCTGCCGATGTAGTCATCCACTCGCGAATCAGCGCGCACGCTCACCACCACGTTGGTTGGCAGGAGGCAACCCGCCTACGGCCGCTTTCGCCTTCATCCGGAACCCTCCCAGCGGAAATGCCCCCACCGTCCCGGCGCATGAGGGACCCGGAACTCGCCGATCCGAGGTTACCCAGGCTACTGGGCGAGCGGCTCTCGGCTCGTCTGCCTCGCAGGCTAGCCTTGCCGGCGGTAGTTGAAAGGTGGTCCCCCCATCGCCGTCTTCGACGCACTCGGCTGGCCGCCTCACGGAAAGGGCCGCCACGGGCGGAGCGCACTCAACCCTGCGCGGCAATTTCATTCGCCGTGGGGTCCGCGGGAGGGCTAGCCTGGTTGTCGTGACTGAGTTGCTGGCACGGCGATTTCCTCGCCTCCCGGCCCGGGGTGGGCCGCTGGGAGGCGCTGCGCCGCGTTAGGCCACCGGCTTCGCTCAGGTGAACCCCGGGCCGGGAGGAACGTCCCCAGCCGGTTCGCTTGAGCGAGGAGTCACCGTGTCCAGCCCTGTTTCCTATCTCGATCGCGCGCAGTTGCAGCGAGACCTGAGCCTGCGGGACCTGTCCGACCCCGCCGAAGGCCCCCATGCCATCCAGATCATCGTCGGCCAGGCCGTGGACGCGCTGGGCCGCGCCTGGGGTTGCGAGGTCCGCTGGTGCCGCGGTCCCCGGATCGTGCCAGTTGCCGACAACTATGACCGGCTCGGGTACCCGGCTGAGGCGATCACCAGGGATACCCGCTACACCCGGTACGTGGACGCCGGGACCATGCTGCGCAGCCATTCCAGCGCCATGATCCCCCCGGCGCTGGCCCGGCTCGCCCGCCAGCCCGGCGACGACGTGCTGCTCGCCTGCCCGGGGATGGCTTACCGCCGGGACGCCATCGACTGGCAGCACGCCGGCACCCCGCACCAGCTCGACCTGTGGCGGATCACCCGGCGGCCGATGAGCAGCACCGACATGGACCAGATGATCGCGATCCTCCTCGAGGCGCTCGTCCCCGCTCTGCCCCACCGCCACCAGCCGCGCACTCATCCGTACACGCTCGAAGGCCGCCAGGTCGATGTGCAGCACGACGGCCGCTGGGTGGAGGTCTGGGAATGCGGCCTCGCCCATCGCGGTGTCCTGGCCGCCGCCGGGCTGCCCGGCCACAGCGGACTCGCCCTTGGCATGGGCTTGGACCGGCTGGTGATGCTGGCCAAGCACATCCCCGACATCCGGCTGCTGCGCGCGGCCGATCCCCGGGTCGCCAGCCAGATGCTCGATCTGGCCAGGTACCAGCCTGTCTCGTCGATGCCCGCCGTCATCCGGGACCTGTCCGTCGCTGTCCCCGATGACGAAGACGAGGAAACTCTCGGCGACCGGGTCCGCGATGCCCTCGGCACCGACACCGGCTGTGTTGAGGAGGTCCGGGTGCTTTCCGCCACCGCCTACCAGGACCTGCCCGCCTCAGCGATCGGCCGCCTCGGCGCCAGGCCGGGGCAGCAGAACCTCCTCGTCCGCGTCGTCCTCCGCGACCTGGACAAGACACTCACCAACCAGGCCGCCAACGCCCTCCGCGACCGCATCTACCGGGCGCTTCACCAAGGGACCAACCACGAGTGGGCCGGAACCGGGTGATCGGGGTGGCCGGGCGGGTCGGCCGCGATGCGGTTGGCGGCCAGGCTGGCGCGGGCTGCCCGCACGCGCCCTCGGCTGAACCCAATGTCGGCCATATCCGTTTCCCCAATGTGAGCAGGTAGACGGCGGCGGCATTAGGCCGGGCGAGCCAAATCGGGTTCCGGGCTGGATGGTCACGATGGGCGTTGAGTGGGCCGGCCGGCCAGAGCCAGCCGACGCTGACCCGCCCCCTGGCCGAGCAGGGCGGAGGCACCCCGGCCCCGACGCGGACCAGGCCGCCGACCGGAACTCCCCAGGCGCCGGGCCGGCCGCCGACCGGCACCGCCTGGCCGTCCTCACCGATCCGGAGCGGCGCGCGGCCGAGCACCTCAGGTACCGCGCCGTCGCCGAGCGCTCAAGCGACGCGGCCCGCTCCTGGTCCGAGGCGCTACCCGGGTTCCGGGCCGCCTGGGAGAAGATCAAGGTCAAGTACGGGTATGCCGAACGGGGCGGTTCCGCTGCCCAGCCCGCCGACGGCTCCTGGCGCGGCGCGGGCGGCCGCAGGCTCGACGACGCGCAGAACAAGGAAATCGACCAAGCGTGCGCCCGCATCAGCGAGGTCGCCGAGCGCGCCATCATCCCCGGCGTGCTCGCCGTCGAGGCCCAGGACCCGACCCGCCGCCTGGCCGGCTTCGAGCACCGCTTCAAGGGCCCAGACCGCCTAAAGGAGAAGGTGGCGGACC